>Ga0116231_10012026_pt1 | contig 12964 bp, 17 predicted proteins | sample S1TSphgellanicum_2_FD_89695 | JGI IMG/M metagenome (GOLD analysis project Ga0116231, IMG submission 89695) | Host-associated microbial communities from peat moss isolated from Minnesota, USA - S1T2_Fd - Sphagnum magellanicum MG | ecosystem: Host-associated > Plants > Peat moss > Unclassified... | reverse complement strand
ATTTTTTTTCACAAAATTACTTTTTATTATGAGTCTGCAATGGATTTTTTTTTGTCCCAAAATGGAAAAAAATAGCCAAAAAAAAAAAAAAAAACACTTCTATCTATGAAACAAGGTAGTTTGTTTTGTTTTGTCACACTGAGATCTCCGAAATCACAGTGCTTCATGCTGAGCTCTTGGTATCTTCTCTTGATGAGTATGGGTGCACTGACTTGGCTTGAGACTGTTTGGAGCTACAATGTGGAAGCTATTGAATATTGAACCATTTTCTGAATGAAATTTCAATAAAACCCAAACTGAAAACTTTATTAGAATTTGGGAGTGTTCTTGATGTTGTTGGAAAGCCTTTGACGAGTCAGATTTAATAGAGTTTATTTCACAATTTTCCGAGGTAAAAGTGTGGAAGACATATTGATTTTTGAGTGGGATTTTGTTTCAAACAAATTGCAAAAGATTTGAGTTTGAAAGGAAAAATCAGTTGAGCCCTCAATGTCTTCACACTTGGGCCAACAGCACAAGCTACACTAGTAGGTCTTACTCTAAAAGGTCATATGTATACTCTAGAATTTTATTGAGAAAAATTCATATTTACATATGGGGTGTGTGTGGACCCACCCTTGTTAAGTATAGTCAAGCAAGGTATATTAAAGAAAGATGTCATTTACCCACGGATATATTTACATGCTAAGATGACCATGATGCCATAACACTCCCAAACCATGAGGTAAACTTACTAGAGGTTTTAATCCACACAACTGCACAAGAGCCCACTAGTCTTAAGTGAGAGACTTTATGTTGCCCTTGCTTTTCCAAGGGTGGTTAGATTATCAAGTCCTCTAAATTTGTAGCATAACATACATTTTTGCAATTGTTTTCAAAGGATTGTGTTGCCATCTGCAAGGGACGTACTAAAAAAGACAAACCATATATTTAGAAAAAGCACCAATTTAGAAGGGAGACGTATTCCTTTTGAAGGTTTGTAGTACCTATTTAAGTGTTTTGAGAGAGAGGGAGAGAGAGAGAGGGGGAGAGAGAGAGAGGGGGAGAGAGAGAGGCATATTCTTCTGGGAAGCATGTTCTTATACCCAATGTAAAAGTAATATTCCATGTCCTGGAAGGTGGGAAGGGAAAGCTTCTACCCTACAACAACTGTGAACTCTCTCTACTCTCTACTCTCTACAATACCACCACCAACAACACCAACAGCAAAAGAGGTTCTCAAACTCAAGGAAGTGCAATGGCAGGTTACTGCAAAGCTTGCTGACACTACTAGTTCTCTTCATCATTCAGTTTCATTCTCCATGACCCATCAAAGGTTTGGTTTTCTTTTTGTTTTTCCTTCATTCTCTTCCATTGACATTTTTAAGGGTTGAAATTTGGTTTGGAGATTTTGTTTTGGTTTGATTTCCTCTTCTTTGTGTTTGTTAGTTATTATGTACGTTGGTAGTGGAGTGTGTGCTGCTGAAAGTTTGTGGTTTTGGATCTTCTTCTGTTTTGTTTTTTGGTGAAAGAAGTGGGGTTTTTTTTAGAGGGAGGAAATTGTAGTGTGCAGATTCAGAGAAAGCTGAATGAGGGAGGGAGGGAGGTGGAAGGGGTTGGTGGAAACCCATTGTGGGTTTGGATTTTGTGAGTGATTTTCATCTGGTTTTGTTGTGATGTGAGTTCTTTGTTTCAATTTGGTAGTATGCAACTGAGATATTTTCTCAGCTTGCATGTGAATTTTGTATGAGAATTTTGTTGTTCTTTTGAAGCTTGGTGGATCAGCAAGAAGTTGAGGTGGTTGGATGGGGTTTTACAGAATTAGGGTTGGGTCTTTTCTAGTGAGAAAGTCCCAGTTCAGTTTTTTCCTTCTGCAAGTAAATGAGCGTGTTTCTTGTTTCAGAGTGGATTGGAGTAGGGGAGGACACAGGGACTGATGATGCAGACAGCAGCAGTAGCAGCAGCCACCAAGAAAATAATTTTGTGTGAAAAATTCAAGTTCAACAATTTTTTATGTATCACCACCCTCATGTCCATGGTGACAAGTAAGTCAGTATTTGCTGTCAGAATATACAGAACCACCAAAATGAGCATGAAGTTCTGAACTGCATGAATCCATTGGAGATATGTCATGGGTTTTGAGAAGAAAGTTTTTGATTGACTGCATGCAGGGAGATGCCCCTTGGTGTGGATCGGTTGTCCACAACAAGTAGATCATCATCATCAGCCATGGATCCAGAAGAAAAAGAAAATAGCTTCTCAAAAGATTCTGGCATGACAGGGGCCATGTTTGGAAAGACGCTGCTGCTGCCATCCAATGAAAATACTCAATCTCAGCACGCTGATAATGCTTCTTCTTCACTGGGTTCTGAGCTGCTTTTGGGTCTCAAGGCATCGTCAGGTCACATTGACAAGTTTGTGTGGTTCCGTAAGCTGCTTCTTCTGTGTCTCATTTTCACAATCTCATTTTCCTTTGTGTTTTTCCTCTTCATGTCACTACCAAAGCTCCATGGTCTGACAAGCAAAAGAAGCAACTTTGGGGAGGATGAGATTCAGAGTCTTCATACAAGTCAAGAGGCCCATGAAGACAATGGTAGTGGTGGTGGAGTGGATCACTCCCAGCACCAGCTGCAACTTGCTTTCAAATTGCCAAAGAACATTACAGAGCTTCAAGCAGTTCGAGAAACTCTGCTCATCTATCAAAAGGAGCATCAAATCCAGGCATGATCACTCTTCATTCTTTCATAGCATTTTCAGGGTTTAGAGGTAAGTGAAAAAATTGCCATATTAAGATTCCAGGTCAGTTAAGGTATTGCCAGATGTGGCTTCATTGGGTTTGATGCATTTCCAGGCTAGACCACCCCATGGTACAGTATTTCATGTGATTTTGTTCTGGAGGGTGGAGATCAATCTACAGCAATCTCATAAATTTTCCTCCATGCTTTGTTCTGATGATCCTACTCGAATTGTGTGTGATTTTCAGGTCCAGATTAGCATCATATGTGTTTATGTTTTCCTGCAAGCATTCATAATTCCTGGTTCCATCTTCCTAAACATCCTTGCTGGATCACTCTATGGTTTTTACAAGGCTTTGATTCTTGTTCTGGTACGATCATCTTCACTCCTCATCACCATCACCTGCTTCCTGACTTGTTTTGTGAAGCCACCCATTTTCCTTCCACTTGCGAGAACTTTTTTCTCCCAAAATCAAACTACAAAGTTGCTAATCTCACCATCAATCATATCACAATGCATGAGACAGTGTTTCTTGCCCATCTACTGCACACTTCAGAATCAGTTAGCAGACTGTTAGAGAGATCCTGAATACCTGTGGAATAATGTTAGTCTAAATTAGTTTGAGGTAGCAGCTGTGCTGATGGAGATATGTTTTGGCTTTCTGGTGTTTTGAAGGAATGCAGGTGTTGGCAACAATAGGATCAGCAGTGTGTTACATGCTCTCCTATCTCATCTTGAAGGAGATTGTATACTATTACTTCCCCGAGCGTTGTGGATGGTTGGCTCAGGAGGTTCACCACCATCGCCACAATCTGCTCAACTATATCCTCTTCTTACGGATAACACCTATTTTTCCAAACTGGTTCATCAATGTGTCTGCACCAATTGTTTCTGTCCCATTGCAGTAAGTAAAACCTTAATATGGGACTTTTCAGGGTTTGGGGATTAGGCAGAAACTTATGGCAGAAAGCTGTTGCAAGACCCTAATGGCAGAAGGTGCTTGCAACACTGTGAAAGCAAAGCATTTGAGAAATGAGTGATCAAGCCGTTTTCTGCTCCTTTTCCAAAATGCAGATGTATTACCTTCTGTATGCTGATGATAGTAATAAATGCTTTTGTGTTTTCTGGCAGGCAGTTTGTTCTAGGCACATTTATTGGTGAAATTCCTGCAAGCATCGTGGCAGTGAAGGCAGGCTGCATCCTCTCTAAGCTCAACTCTGTCACTGATCTATATGATCTTGAGACTGTCCTCACCATTTCTGTGATTGCTATTCTTGCATTAGTACCCATTGTATTCAAGAGGCGGATTCAAGAGCAGGTGCAAGGCCTGACTCTTATAAAGACCACATAGGAGCCAGAAGTATCAGATGTGTGCATTCTTTTCAAAAGGCCTTGGTGACTGTATGGAATCCAATGTTAAACTACTGGAAACAAGAGTTCAAGGACGCAGACAGAAATTCTACATGCCAGTTGCATTCTACAGATGCTCCCCTGCTGATGGACATATATCTGGCTACCATAGTTGCATTATTTTGGGTTTTGGTTTCATCTTGTACAATTTTTCAGTTTATCCATTGTACATCAGACACAGCACACAATGCAATTAGTTATAGTGGGAGACGAACATACATTCCAATGTCAAGCATTTTGAGAGGAATTTTGTAATTCCAATTACTGAAATTCAGATTGTGGAAACCATGACAGTAGAAATACAGAAACAATGGATATAGATATAGATCTCTAGCTATGAGTGCCCTTTTCATGTTGGCTGGAAGGGAAAGTTTTTCCAGCACTTACCCATCACCTTGTACCTCCATCTTCATTCCACCCATCATGGACATTTTCACATGGAGCATAAGAAATGGATCATTGAAAGATGAAATCAGTAAAACAATGTGCATGGCCCCAAATGATAAAAGGAGTGCTCAAAACTACCTTCCATTTCTCTTCAGAGAACTCTCACCTGAGCCTCCATAGCATATCCATCGGATATGACCTGTGCTTTGAGGGCTCTTTGTCTATGTGAAATCATTCAGCAATTCAAGCAAACATCATCCATGCCTGATGATGTTGACGATGATGATATGTGCTGCAACACTTGGTTCTTGATGACAGTGATCCCAGTAGTGTGCATTACACACTTCCTCTCAACTTCAACCCTGCACATCACACTAAGTTGTAGTCAGAAGCATAGCATAGAAACTCATGTGATGATAAACAGAAAGGTTTTGTCAGTCTGGAAATGCTAACATTAGAGAGGGAAGAGGAAATGCTAACATTTCAGAATGGGAAATCATCAGCCTCCAGCATGTGAACAACATGTCCCATCTTGGGCCGCTTCTGGGCATCAGGATCAACACAGCGGAGTGCAACAAGAATAGCCCGTTTCAGAGTCCGTATCGTTGGCTTCACTTTCATTTGTGGATCTGCAACTTCTTCTGATCGCTTACTTGCCACCATTTGCTTCAACCAGTCCACCAAGTTTACCTGCAGTAACATCCATGGTCATTAAAGATTAGCAACAACAATTAGCAAGCAAGGAAAGAATGTTACCAGCTCAAAAGTAGTCTGGCCATACATTCAGGCAAAATACACAGTTTTGTAAGCAGGAGTTCTCTCTAGTCCAAAGATGTATGCAGATCCACCAATGCAGTCCAGCTGCACAAGGTACAAATCACCACATATTAGTCCATTATCTACAAGCAAGAGTTTTTGTGGGAGTATTCAGAATAGGTACCTCGCCAGTAGCCCGACTATAATCCACAGGGTCACGCCCAGTGATCACCTCTGTGAGTAGCACACCAAAGCTGTAAACGTCACTTCTCTCATTCAGCAGTCCTGTACTGCAATATTCTGGTGCCACATATCTGCCACAATCCATCACAAAGACCCACAAAAAAACAGAAGTAAGATGGCTGCAGTACAGAAGAAGACGACTTTCACATACATTGTTGACTTCACCAAGGGAGCCCACCCTTGTGCCTCATCATTCCATTTCTACGTTTTCTGATGAGAAAGAAAGGTTCTACTAGGTTTTGAGGATGGCTGCAAAAAGCCCAGATCCAAACAGAACCATATTGCCATGATGTGGTAGTGTACTGTACTTACCCAAAAGTGCCCATTACTCGTGTGGTAACATGGCTCTTGTCAGAACCAAGAAGCTTGGCTAACCCAAAGTCTGACACCTTTGCCTCCCAGGACGTATCCACCAGAATGTTGCTGGACTTGATATCACGGTGCACAACCTTTGGCTCCAGAGCTTCATGCAAGTACGCTAAGCTGCATATCACAAAGACAGAAGAAAAAAATTACAACTCTCAAGAAATCCTGTCAGTTGAAAACTTCCTCCCTATGCCATGAAGATTATTAGGTGCGCTACCAGAATGAATGGTTTAAGCTATTTTCATCAGATGGGTAATAGGTGTCATCATTTTGTTTGCACCTTGGTTCTTGAAGCAAACAGACTAAAACAACCAAGAGGAAAGAAATCTACAACCATTAAAAAAGAAAAGCTTGCCAAACTCATAATCAAAGCTTTTGATACAACAGAGCAACAACAGAGCAACATTATTCCCAAGTCCCAAAAACAATGACAAGGACATTCAATACTCTTACGCCTTTGCAGTCCCCAAAACAATCCTCATGCGTGCTTGCCATGTCAGTGGATTTGTCTCCGCAAGTGGCCCATGCAACCACTGATCCAAGTTACCATTGTCCACATACTCATATACAAGCATCCTGGCAAGACAAGAGCCACAACCACATTCGCTTCAACATCAGAAGGAATCTCAAAAGATTCAGGAATCTGCTGCTTTAGCTGCAAGTCTTTTGGCAGAGTCCTGACTCTCAAAACTGTGATCTGTTGCAGCAGCACACTGTGTTTTCTCAGGAATCACAACTAGCTAGGAGCAAAGTGAAGCATGCACACTCACCAAAGATTTTGGTAAAACTTGAGGAGCAACAGATTTTGAACAAGCACACAAGAAGTAGAAGAAGATATGGCAGCAATAGAAGTAAGGAAGGAGATTACTTACCTTTGAGTGCCTTCAGCACAATAGCCAAGCAACTGCACCAAATTCTTGTGCCGCACACGTCCAATTGCTTCCACTTCCACCAGGAATTCTTTCTCTGCACGGCCCCTGCCATCATCACAACAAATGGGTTTAAGCCTTTTACTCAGCTTTCCAAGCTCTGTTGATTTATTTCCCATTCCCTTTTGCATTCAAGATGTTCCTCTCTCTCTCTCTCTCTCTGTGCAGCAGCAAACCTGACTGGCTTCAAGCTTTTTTCTCAGTTCTCCAAGCTCTGTTCCATTGTTTCTCATTCCCTTCTGCATTCAAGATCCCTCTTTCTCTCTGTATCTCTTTGCAGCAGCAACCCTAAATGGGCTCGAGCTTTTTTCTCAGTTCTCCAAGCTCTATTCCTTTGTTTCCCATTCCCTTGTGCATTTAAGATCTCTCTCTCTCAGTCTCCCTCTCTCACTATCTGTGACTCTTTCTCTGTTACAGCAGCAACCCTGGATGTGAAGAACTTTTGTTCTGCATGTCTGTGCAGAGCAGCAGCACACTGTAAAGATGGTCATGATCAGGATTCGGAAAACAGATTCATGCAATGAGAGAGAGAGAGATGGTGACCTACTTGTTGTTGAGCAGATTTTTCACAGCGACAAGAGTACCATCCGGGAGCTCGCCTCGATACACAATGCCATATCCGCCTTCTCCCAACAAAGTCTCGTCGGCGAAGCCGTTAGTGGCAATCTCGATCTCTCGCAACGAGTACGATTGTCCCCACCCCAAATCCGTTGGGGGCTGAATTGGGTTTGAATCCCCTGATCCAGAGTAGGAGAGACGATCTTCACCACCGCCACCACTACCATCCCTCCTCGAGTCTTGTTCTTGTTCTTGTTTTAGTGGGCGTGGAGTTTGCGCATCGACCCACAATCTACAGTTCCCTTCTGCTGATACCTGCTGCAATGCTGCCACATTCTGCTGCGGCTGTTGTTGTTTGGCGGGCAAGAACACATGGCGATGGAGCTCGTCTTGTCGCTGCAACATCGAGTCCTCTCCCGACACTTTGCGGTGTCCTAGAGACACCATCTCCGTCCACGACAAGCCATTGTTGTTATTGTTATGCTTCTTCTTCTCCTGATACTCGTCCTCCAGTTTGAATGCTGTGGCTAAAGCTATGATCTTTGCTGCACCAGCAGCAGCATCCATAGTCGCGCTTTCTCCTGCCACTCCTTCCTCCTCCTTCCCGTTCTCCTTCTTCTTCTCCACACCTGTTTTGGTGGAGACGGTAACCGAGATGCAGGTGAGAGAATCATCTGCAGACTCTCTCTCCGCCTGCTGCTGCGACCGTCTTTCCAACAGCGTCTGTGCATACCAACAACAGCTTGGTGGTGTGTTCCTAGTACCTGATGAGAGCTTCTTACGTGAGGAGGACTTGGGGCTACGCTGCGACGACGACGAAGAACACAAGAGCCAGAAGACGACGACAATGGTCACAAAGATCACCGCCACTGCGCTTACTGTTATCACTGTCCAGAGCTTCAGTCCAAACACATTTGTCGTCCGCGAAAGCTCCCGGACAATCTGTCTCTCCATCCCCATCTCTCCTGTTTTCACCCAAGGAAATAAAACCCTCCAACACTAGAACCAACTCCTCCTCCTCCTCCTCCTCCTCAGAAGCATGCATGCCATGACCACCAGCTGCTGCTGCTGCAAACCTTGTGACATAACTCAAGCGAATGCTTCTTGCACCTCTCCTCGACAATGCTGCGGCAAAAAAAATCAACAGTCGCCAACCTCAAATAAAAACTTGCTGCAACAACAACAGGAAGCTCTTCGGCTGCTGCTACTCCTCCTCTACTCCTGGAGCTCTTGTTTGTAAAGCCCAAAGCAAGTCTTCCAGGATCACCTCTCACAGGAAGAAGCTTACATTCCAAAAACAAAAAAATGTGATCACAAAAGACCACTGGCAAACCTACATTATTTGTGAGTTCTCTGCAACAAAACCTCAAAAAACCGCTGGAAAGAAAAAAGGGGGAAAAAAAACTTGAGTAGGCTCATGAGTGCACGACTGCCACAAACAAAGAAAGAAGAATACAAAAATGTCAGCAAGAAAGACAAAAAAAACTAGTGCGGCAAAAAGGAAACCAACAGCAGCAGACGGGAGATTGGGAGAGAGAGAGAGAGAGAAAGAGAAAGTCACAGAGACAGAAGAGAGCGAGAGGGAGAGGGAAGAGAAAAAACAAGAGAAAGTGTCAGTTGTCTTCTGGAAAAATGGGATTTACAGAACAAAAACTGCAGCAGTAACAAGGCAGCCTGACTGACACACATCAAAAACACTGCAACAGCAGCAGCAGCAGCAAAAAGTGCTGCAGTGCAGTGCAGCAGCTCAATGACTAGCTAGTGTGACTAGGAATGGAGTGGAGAAAGTCTGGCAAGCTTATATGTACAATCCAGGTGTCTTCTCTTCTCTCTCTCTCTCTCGCAAAATCTGAGTTTTGCTGTTGTTGCACATGGAATTTTTTTTCAAAAACACAAAGAGAGAGAGAGTGAGACGAGGAAAAAAAGAAAAAAGACAAGGAAGCAGTTTGAAGTAGATGTTTGTGTAAGTACCACAAACATGAACAAAAAACATCAAGTGTGATTCTATTGCAAATGATGAAATCCTGCCATTTTCCTTATTGCATACAAAAGAACAAAACACCCACAACACGCACATGACCACCGCCGCCACACCCACAGAGAAGAGGAGGAAGAAGAAGAAGAAGATGGATGGATGGATGGATGGATGGGTGGATAGATGGAAGGAGAAGGAGCATAAAGAAGTAGTGGGATGGATGTTTGGATTGGTTGGATGGAGAAGAGAAAAACTAGATGAAACAAGAACACGAAGGATGGATGGGTGGATGGATGGGTGAGAGTGGATAGATGAAAGGGGAAGGAGGATGAAAAGAAGAAGTAGTAGTAGGATGGATGGATGGATGGGAGAAGGAGAAAACAAGATGAAAAAGAAGGAAGGATGGATGGATGGGTGGATAGATGGAAGGGGAAAGGAAGATGAAATGAAGTGGTGGTAGGATGGATGGGTGGATGGATGGATGGAAGGAAGGGGAAATGAAGATGAAATTAAAGAAGAAGAGCCAAGTCACATGGAGAGCAACCCATGGATGGAATTGGCAAGCAACCTGAATTCTTTCAACCAATGGATGAATTTCATTTGCTAATGTTTCAAGCGACTCGTTCATCCATGAAGTGTATACTATTCGCTCATCGTTGTCATTTTTCATCCATTAAGGCTGTAGTTTAAAATCCATTGTAATCCAATTTCAGCCATGATAAATAGTGTTTTTTTCGCACAATTTTTTTCTTTTTCTTGAGAACTAATCGCCATTTTTTTTTAATGGTGATTTTTTAATATTTTGTGAATTATTTTTCAGAAAAAACTTGGAAAAACAAATTCAGCAAAAATTTGAAGCTTTTGTGAAATCAAAAAAAAAAAAAAAACTTACACATGGAGTGGTATAAATGCATCTATTACAACCAATTATTTGTGCAATTTGGTTAACAAATTTCGTTTAGTATGACCTAATTTTTTCATTGGTTTTTTTCTATTTATTATTGTTTATGTAACAAATTGATTGATTTGGATCATATTTTGAGATTTATTTTTTTTTTTTTGTTGTTGTTTGTACATGTGTTTTGCTCATGTACCTTGTTGGGTCATGTCTAAAAATTTACTTATGCTTTAGACTTTTTCATTCAGTTTAATATAAATAACATGCAAAATATATAATGACAATGTTGGTGCTAGGTTTTTTTTTCAATTCGGTGATATAAAAATTTGGAAAAATTTGCACAAAAAACTAGCAAAATTGGTTGAATTCACACCACATTTATCTAAATTTTTCCCAATTTCTTTGTTGAAGTAATGGCCTAGAATTACATATAATCTATATATTTTTTATTTTAAATTTGTTTTTGTGGGATGAATGAAATTTGATCGTTCAATGAATGGTCCTCAAAGACATCATGCTTGACGTCATCATAGGATCACTATCCTATCATGGGTCCTTTGAAGAAGTGAAGTATATGAAGAATTGTAATGAAATGATGAATACCATCCAATTTGGGTTGATGGATGGGAAATCACAAGCTTAATTTGGAAGGAAGGTGGTAAAGAATTGCAATGGATGAGAGATGAAACATAGGGGTAAATGAGGTTAGTAATTAGCAAAGCTCCTATGCTTGGATTCGAATGCCGAAACATGTGAGTTTAAATTATCATCAAACAACACATCTAGAATAGAATAGAATAGAATAGGATGGTTTGAAGTTATGTCTTAAACCAAATCAAACCTTTCATCAATGTTTTGTTCTAAACAAAGGACACATAACACTAACACAAGTTTATAGATGCTAGAAGGTTTCAAGATGCCTTTACTTTTACCAAAACAAATTTAAAGATGCACCAACTAGCCTCATAAGTGTCATGTGTAACTAATTGGGTGCAACTTGACTCATTGTTATTATTGTATCCCTAGTCAAAATTTGTGTTTGGGACGAGCAAAACATTCATTGCACAAAGAGGAATCCGTATCCAAATGCGTTGAGAATTGAAGTGTCTCCATTATGCGACTCCAAAGCAAAATGTCTCACAAACTCAAATGAGAATCAAGCAAAAAAATTTTAAAATTTCAAAGAGCTCCTCCACCAATTTCCCCCATGTCCAAAAATAACTCACACTAACTAAATGGTTACAATTTAATGTTGTCACTTATGAAAAGCTATTTAGTTACTATAGTTAGTGGCCATTGCATCCTAAGCTTAGTTTTAAAAATTTCCCTATTTTTGTACTATTTAGAAATTGGGATACTTTTTCACTAGGGACTCTAGTGAATTGACCTGACCCTTCTTACTCTTACTGGGTGCATCAAACCCAATGTAGAAGGAATGTTAAACCCAAGGTAAGGAAATCTAACCCCAACTCAATGAAAATTTGACCCTTAGTTCAAAAATTATGCCATATTCCAAGTATCTTGACCTATCTCAGATGTCGTTGCATGTTGGGTGATTGAGCTTGATGCCAAAATTGCATGTATATACGTACAAATAGCATTGACAATTTGTTTTGTTTTGCATAGAAGCTTGTGTTGGCCCCATGAAGTACATTTTGAGAGCAGCTGCACCGACGGTCCCAGCCAGCGCAGGAGCACTCTACTAATGAATGGCCCTGTAAACTATAATCATTCGGATGAAGTTCAAAGCTTTAAATACCGTGGAAAATAGACAAAAAAAAAGGCTTGAATTACTTGATTGAACATAATAAAGAGAATTTTAATTGATTACAAAATTTAAAAAAAGTTGACCTACAAAAAAACTCATTGCTGACTTCCTTCCTTACTTACTTACTTCTTTCCTTCTTTTACTTCCTTTCTTTCTTCTTTCGATTTTCAGTTCAAGTTTTTCCTACAAACATGAACTTTTGGAGTGAAAAGAAAAGAAGAAAGAAAAAAGGGTTCGTGAACTTAAGTATAAATTTTCTGACCATTGGATTGGCTTCGGAGGGTACGGGATATGATAAGTGAAAACAAAATGTTTCTGAGCATGTTCTTTGGTCTAGTTTGGTTTGGTTGGGAGAGAGAGAGAAGAAAGAGAGAGAGAGAGAGAGACAAAATGGTTCAGAGAGTTCGGAGAACTGCAACAACAACAACACACAAATACACACACACACACACACACTCTCTCTCTTTCAAAGCTGTCATCTGCAAAGGCATGTAAGTAAGGTTCCCTTTGCTTTCATAGATTCATTCATGCAAAATTAATGATAATTTATAACTATTGTTGTATCCAGAAGGGAAAGACAATATAAGAGTACAGCCAGCCAGCCCGAGAGGGTGATGGAAAGAACTAGTAGGGCTAATAATGCCCGAGGACTCGGGGCATTCTTGAAATAAGTAGGGTAATGCCCCATGAGTCGGGCATTTCCAAAAATAAGCAACTGCCTGAAAAGAGCTCCTCAAGGGTAGAATTTTTTTTTTGGGCCCCCCCCCCCCCCTCAATTTTCTCTCATCTTGGGAAAGAAGAAAAAAGAAATGATGATGGGTTTTGAAAAATTTAATGGCTGCCCCTTTTTGTGAAGGAAATATTTTTCTGCTTGGAAATGTGCCCTCCGGATACACTAAATTTTTTTCTTCCAGCTTTTCATCCCCCCCCCCACCCCCCCCCCCCCCCCAACCTAACCT
>Ga0116231_10012025_pt1 | contig 12968 bp, 7 predicted proteins | sample S1TSphgellanicum_2_FD_89695 | JGI IMG/M metagenome (GOLD analysis project Ga0116231, IMG submission 89695) | Host-associated microbial communities from peat moss isolated from Minnesota, USA - S1T2_Fd - Sphagnum magellanicum MG | ecosystem: Host-associated > Plants > Peat moss > Unclassified... | reverse complement strand
TTTTTTTTTGTGTTTGTTTTTTTTTTGAAAAACTGACCCCCCTCCCTTTTTTTTTTTACTCATAGGTTGGGTGGTTTTTTTTTTTTGGCCCCCCCCCCCCCCCCCCCCCCCCGGGGGCTGGCGGTTATCAGAAACCGGTAGAGAACCGGCGGTTATAAGGGCTCTTGGGCTTATATCACGGTTCTCAAAATGAAAAGAACCGGTTCTCCACAACCTTTGTAACCGTCGGTTCTTTCATGGAAATTGCCAGTTCTTTGAGGGTTTTGAAATACCCGGAACCTGCGGTTCTTTCATTCTGAAAATAGTCCATTATTAGCATTGGAACTTGGACATTGGAACTCTTTAAATTAATTTTGAGACAACCATTTGTGGAGATGAGCCCTTACTAACTCCAGCCTCTCATCTGTAGTAGCCTAATGCTTAGCTTTACAAAGCTTTTTCTTTTATCAAACATGCACCATAATGTTTAATCTTACAAAGCTTTTTGATCAAATCCATGTGGGCTTGCATTTCAAATCCCTTATAAATCTATAGTGATCATAGGCATGAAATATTTCAATGAGCTCATTAGAGCTTGAATGTTGTGGAGATAATCAAGGTCTAGTCCCCATGCAATAATGTTGTTGAATGTGAATCTTTTCATTGCTAATGTTAGCTAAATTCACCATGGCTAAGCACTTGATCACAAAGGGGTGAAAAAGAGTTCTACATCTAGCACAAAACAATGACCTTTCATAGAGAACAATTTATTGAGGTGGATGGTGGAACACATGGACAATTGACAACCATGGAACATTTGAATAGGAGGTTGAAATGTGTTAACAAACTTGAGTATCTAAACTTGATGCATTATGCCTTTAACATATGATAGGCTTTTTTGTACATACAACTTCTACATGCAAAGGAATAATTTATAAGAGACTAACTAGAGAGCATAGAAAAACCTAGTCCAAGTCCAAAAAAAGCCATGTTTGTTTCACTCTAGCCAAACTTGTTATCATTGCATCACCATTGCGATGATTCTCTACGTTGAGCTTTACATGAAAAAAACACATAAAGGATGGAGGATGAGTAACAATAATGGGAGGAGGGTATATGGTCTTTCACTTAGTTTGAAGTTGGAGATTTTCTTGAAGGATGTTAATTAAGGATCATATGTTAGCATGATATAGGTCAATGAATGATTGGTTATTGGATTTTAAGTTATTGATATTGAGTTTTGGATGCTCTTTGGATTTTATAGTTTGCCAATTGAAGTTGAACTTTCTTCATGTTGTTCATGTATAACCTCAAATTTATGTTTATTAAGGAGTTGGAATAGATACTCATATTAATCATTGTTTCAACTTCGTTAATCATCAATATGCATAATTTGCTTTGTTTTTTGACAAAAGAAAACACTTTGATTGCTTGACAATTGTTGCATTGTTTGAAACTTTCAAATGTACATTAATCTGTTGTCATTTTATAAATAAGTTAGAAAAGTTATAACTTGTTATCTTTTCGTTGGATGCAATATTAAAAATAAAAATAAACATATATAATATGTGTACACAAATTTATTATTTGACATGCTAATATTTTTATAATGATTGCAACATAAGTTCATTCTTCCAAAGGGGGCATGACTACCTTATTAATAGGTAGGTCCCTGGTAGGTCATGTTGAATATTTTCCCTATCAATGGATCCAAATACCTATTATGGTCACAAGGTAGAAATATAAATTAGAACATGAAATGGATTAAGGGTTTTTTTATAAAACTTCTTCTTCTTTAAGATCATAAACAACCTAAATTATCACCGTTTATACTAGAATATTAAAATCACAAATGGTTGATTTGATTTAATCTAAAACAATGGATGAAACAAACATTCATCTAAATGTCAAAGTTGTTGTTCAACACAAAAAACTGCACATTTAGATATTAAAAAATATTTAACATCCGTGCACAAATTTTAAACATTCCCTCTTTGTCTTTGAAATCTTATTAAACAACCTTGGTGGTAACACATTCATAGATATAGAAATGGCTAGCAATATATGTTTTTCCTTATTGAAGTAGGCCTTAATTGATCATCACATATGGGGTGAATGTATATTAGAATGGACCAAAGGTGGTAAATGAAAAATCCATTTTAATATTTTTTATAGTGTAATGAAAAAAAATAAAATATCAAATGTTCATTTAAAAAAAGGAAATCATCTTTTCCAAAAGATAATTAATAGTGACATTTTTACTTTTCAAAAAATCTCTCTTTTGAAAAAGATAAATATGAATGGAAAGATTTTTATTTCTTTATTTTAGGTCTAATTCAAGTCAAAATTATAGACTTTGGTTTTGGTTTTGAAAATCAATTGTAGTTTGGATCTAATTATTAATATTAAAAAAAACCAAAACCAACAATTCTTACTTGTTAAAGTTCAAGTATTAAGCCAACACTAGTTTTTACTAACGTAAGTTTGGTACGTAAGCTTATGCCTATAAGTGTGAAATTGGATTGATTCCAAATCGGGTTTGGTGTAAAATTATTTTTGAATGAAACAAAATGACAAGTTCAAAAACTTAAAGAAATTGCTTTAAAATCATAGTGGAGGTTTCATAAACTTACAAAAATCAACGAAAACCAAGTAGTTGAAGTTTCCCTTCAAAAGAAAAAAATTAATAAGGTATAAGCACCTAGAATTATTAAAATAAACATTTTGAATAAAGCAGGTTTCAATTGTTTTTCACACATATTTTTTCCCTTAAAGAAAAGACAATTTGAAACTCAATTCAAATTCGAATTAAATTTGAAAAGGATTTGGGGTGTGGGTGTGGGGGCAAGGGCGGGGAGGAAAAGGGAAGGGGGTAGAAACTAGCTTTCAAGAATTTGGATACCTATTTTTACACCACTTACCAAAGCCCCTAAATAAGGAGTTTGTGATCTTAAACTACATTTTAAGTCATTATTAACTAGTAAATCCTATTTTTAAAATCACAACTTTAAACCATATATTGTGGAAATAGTCAGAAACAATTCATTGTTATAATTTGATATTTTCAAAAGATTAGGATAAGATAATAGGGCACAATTTAGGGAACAATAATGCTATTAAATGCTTCTACTTTCAAGACATGTGCCAAGTGGGCACCCAATTTGACAAGTTAGAATTAGTGCTTTGTGGTTTTTTCTTTTTACCTAGACAACTTCTAATCTTGGTTTTGAAATTGTCAAATTTATTTGTAGGTTCTTTAGGTGGGTTTTGAACCTAATTCTTCCAATTTATAAATCCTTATGTTCTAGTTTGAACACAAAATTCCAAATTCAAAAACCTTTGTGCCTAGTTCAAAATTGGGTCTAATTCCATTTACACATTACACTCTCCCTAGTTATTGTATGGGTACAAGGTTTTACAACAAATTAAAATAACAAATTAAAATGGGGGTCTATGTAGACACAAAGTTCAACAATTAATGAAAATAAATATTTAACCATAAATTTTAGCTTGTTTATTAATTATAAAAAATAATAATCCTACCTAGAGATCTTGAGCATGTTTTTAGAATGTTTTTTCATGATTTTGGTTTTGGTTTTGGATCTAACAAAACACTAACTTCATAGTTCAGTTCTTGTGCTGGTTCCAACAAAAAAATGTCAACTTAAATTTAGGTCATGCAAGAACCTAAACTCGAATCCCATTTTTTTACCTTACAAATTGAATACCCTAACAACATTGGTTAGAACCATTGGTTCCATAGTTTCAACAAGTAAAAAATGAATTATAACCAAATCATATTTTTGGAATTGGTTATGAAACTAAAACTAAGATTGAAACTTTTTAAGAATTGGACCTAAAACCATGTTCCTAATTCCATTTATGTGTTGAACCAAAACTAATTTTTTTAAAAACAAGTTTTTTGGAAAAAAAGATTAAAACTAAGGATTAATCGACACTTAACCATTGATTGTGATCCATGTTACCTAGACTAGATTAAAATTGAACCAAATTTAGTTTTGATTTCTAGACCTAAAATAGGAATTAATGTGACTTAAAAGGAGAACTAAAAAAGGGAAACAAAAATGTGGCTTCATTTATAGCAAGTTGATGTTGATTCAAGTCACCAATTTAGGAGTCATGTGAATGTTGTCAAATGGTAAGAAATCTAGTAGCATTGTTCTAGTTTAAAAGAAATGAAAAACATTTCCATGTGTGATTTGTTCTAGAAGGTGGTTTTGGTTATAGTTGGCCCCTCTCCTAGAAACTAAGAGTAGCAATACATCTTATATATTAATTCAGCAAGTCAGTCAATCAGTCAGTGATAGGGCTATACCCAACTGACAGTTAATGGACCTGGCACAAGTGTGAACAAGACCCATATGATAGAGTCCAATTATGGGCTGTTTGGGTGGTCTTCTTACAGTGCAAACGTTTTTTTCTTGCTCTCCTCTCCTACTTACGTCTCTTTTCCCTCTCTCATACAGTGATGGGAAAACATGCATTCGTGCCCTATTGGGTACGATGGGAATGTACTTTCTTTTCCTACACGGCGAAATGGGCCATTCCAAGAAATAACTGACATAATAATTTTGACGAGGAATTTCCCATAGTCATGACTTTCTGAAATGGTAGAATGTCGTTGAGCTTTAGGGTTTCAGGGGTCGTCATCAGGGGTCATCGCTGCTTCAATGCCGTGCCGTGCCTTGTAGGCACGAGTTACCACTAGTATGTATTAGTTGCCATAGAACATTATTCCAAGTGGTTTGAAGCAAGACTAATGAAGGATCTTGATGCTACAACTACTACCAAGTTTTTGGAAATATTTGCCTTACATGATTCTTATAAGAAGAACACCAAGATTGAATGTTGACAATAGTTTGAATAGCTTGATTAAGATTGTTGTTGACCATATGGAGTTGAAAGATGTAGCTTTACATATGGTGAAAAAGATGGAGCTGGTAGCTAGTTTACATTACTTGAAAATTTGGAACATGCACAAAAGAAGCAAAGGAAGACAAATTTTACCAAAAAGGGTCGTATGATGTTTGTTGGTTTTGATGAAAAAAAGATGTGGATAAAGATGCAAAAACTTGATAAAAAAAGTCATTGTTAGCAAGTTGGGAAGGCCCTTGCATCTTTGCTGGTTATAAAGATGGTAAGGGGCAACATGAATAGGATGATGGAAGTAAAGTATGTATTTTTGAGAACAAAGATGGGTAGGTATGAGAAAGACCTAAACATGATTTGAAGTTGTACCATCATACGCCTTAAGGTGATAATCTATGTGGACATAAACTTTTTATGGTGGGATTGGTTACATTTGTGACTTAAAAGGAGAGTTGAAAAAGGGAAATAAGGAGTGCTCTAATTTGTGACAAGTTGTTGGTTTAGTTCGCTATGAACATGATTAACATAAGAGGTTAGCAAGGGAGTGCATTTTATTTTCCAACATATAAGTGTTTTGTTTGTTTTGGTTTATGTTTTGTACACTATGGACATTTGATTTATGAATGCAAGTAGGGAATGTAGGTGCTTGGTCTATTGTTAGTTTTTGGTGTTGAATGATGTGTGTTGTTCATTTTATTGATTCTGTTTGCATTTTCATAATGATGGATTCAATGTTTGTTATGGATGATTGGTGAAGTGGATTTTGTTAAGGTGGAAGATGTGATTGGAAAAGATGATTTAAGGACGTGGTTTTGGATCTTCAAAAATAGGGGTTGCTAAGAAAAAAAAACTAAATGTTTTGTTTTTTTATTTTTTATGTGATTTTGCTACATGTAGAGGAAGTATTTACGAGGCATATTGTATTTTTGTCCATAAATAATTATGTCAAAAAAAAACTTCTACTGTGATTTTGAAGCTTGAAAATTTGTAGAGAGATTGTTTAATAAAATCATGGGTGTGGTAATGAGGAAATGATGAAAGGTATAAGGAATGTTAAACAAAGTATGCCATTGGTAGGTCATATATATTGGAGATTTGACAAGGTTTTATCACTAGCTTGTCTATGGGTTGGGGTGTTGAGACTATGTGAGTATGCATTTTGCCATTTTTCAAAATCAAGATTGAAGTGATAAACGTTTTGTTGCAATTCGGGAAGATTTGCTTGGAAATTGAGATTAAAATCATCTTCAACAAATGTCACATTTTGGGAATGTTTTAAGGAAAAGGAATTTGGAGAAAGTTTTGTGCGAGTTGTGTTTGATTTTTTATTTTTGTGTGGGGAAAGATTATCTAAAAAAATTGGGTGTATGGGATGTTGTACGTACCATGCCTAATGATTCCAAGATGTTCAAAGAGAGAATTCCAAGGAAAGATTTAATCCATCATCACCTACCTCTTAATTAATTTAGGTGTTACATGATTAGAAGCAAGAAAAGATTTTGTCATCATACTAGTTATATATCTCTATCTATTATTCAATATTTGTAACTCCATTTTTTTTCTATTTAAACCAAACATGTTATGATATTTGTTGGTTTTGTATAATGTTTCTTTTTATGGTTACACTGGAACCATTTTTTAATTTTTTTTAAATAACCAAATTTGAAACCAAATTCATAGTTCCATTTTTGTGTATTACCATAACCAAAACTGAAGATTTTTTTGCAACCAACAATAGGCCAACATTGGTTTTTACCATGGTGCAAGTGTGAGCGTTTGTTTACCCAATCTTGCGGTAAGTTTCCCAATAGGGGAAAATGCACAAGCTTCATCCCTTGGGTTGGTGCTTTTAGATTTGTTGGAGTAGATTATATTGACAACAAATCTTGGGTATGTTATTAAAGAGAGAACTTGTGGCACATTTAGATACATGGATTTCATTGGTTCCTTGATTTTTGCATGAATAATTAAAAAAAATTGATTGGAATTGTGAAATTATATCCAACAATTTGTAAAATATTATCAACAACAAGCTTTAGTTCATTTGAGTTCTTCTAAAAGCAATTTTTTTCATTGTTCTCAATTTGTGAATGCCAATGTAATTGACATAATGATCCAACCCTTCTCAAATTCCATCTCTTTAAGGACCCTCCACTAATAAATTTGACTGAGGAAGGGGGGTGGGGAACCAGCAAACATGGAGAGGCTGAAAAATTTGGAGAGGAATAACATTTAAATCTTAGGGATCTCTTTTTGTAGTACAAACTAGTGTTGCTTGTTATGTTGGCCCAAGTGTGAACTAGTTACTCAACTATTTTTCCCTTCCAAACCATTTTTAATAATTTACTTGAATTTTTAGTGACAAAAAAAAACTCAAAATTGAATATCCCACACCTTAGGTCTATCTCCAAATCACCTTCATTAAATCCTTCTCGTTCAAAGCTTTCCAACAATACCAAGAGTGTGGAATTCCCATCTAATTATTAATTTTGATTTAAATGAATTTTTAGTGAAAAAATTGTTCAACATTCAATAACTTCTTCAGTGTACATTGAAACGTTGTGAAACCAATTCAATGCACCCCTGCTCATAAGGGCTTTACAATGGTACCAAGAGCACAACAAGAGGTGCAATTGTTTGGGAAATCTCAATGTGACAAACAAATGAAACAAACAAACAATCTTTCTTCATAGCTAGAGAGAACTGGCTCAATGTTTCTATTGTATCTGGAGGGCACATTATCAAGCAGAATTTTTCCTCCACCAAAGGTGCAAGTGTGTCATTTTTTGAAACAACCCTACCTCTTTTTTCTCCAGTGATACCCACACTAGGTAATTGGTGTTGGGACCTCTTTTATAGTAAGTAAAGCACAAGCACAACATTTCTAGTGCTTATGGATGGCACATTATCACACAGAGTGTTTCCACCACAAAAAGGGCAGGTGTTTCAATTTTTGGAAACATCCCACCTCTTTTTTCTCCAGCAACACCCACTGGGTATCACACAAATTTTTTTGATTTAGTTGCTTCCTCAACTGCTCAACAGATGATGGCACCTTTCACACAAATGTTCCTCAACATGATGCATGAGGTTGCTGGCTTGAGTCCTCCGTTCTCTTAAATCACAGATGTCCATTTAGAAAAGCGAAATTCTATCAGTTCTTTACATCAGGAAAGAATTTACTCAACATGGGGCTGTTCAGAGAATTTGGGTCCCATGCTCAACTCCTGACTCAATTGGGTCCCCCATTCCCAGTCCATACCGTACACTTGATTTTGTTGAATTCCATACAAAGGCCCTACAACATGATTTGTTTGACCTATTGCAGAGCTAATCACGCTCCTCATATTAGATACCTGCTGGAGCAGGACTTCCAAAGACTGTGAGTAAGTATTGTGGCAAGTGGGTTGGTGAAGAAGGAATGAAAATGGGTGTTGTGAGGGGGGAGGTGGACAAAGTGCTTAGGCATGCATGCATGCATGCATGCATACACACACAACAAAAACTTTTTTTTGCCTTGTAGGGCTGGGTGACAGGAAAGGAATGTCATGTTGTCGGAGGCATGAGGGACACTCTCTATTTCTTCAACTGAGAGAGAGAGAGAGCCGTTTGAGAAAGAATTATATGAAAACCTGCAATGAGGAGGAACCAGTCAAACCGTGCCGCAGAGAATGTATAGGAAAGTAGTTTGTTGTTGTCTGCATTCTCATAGTCGTCTTCAAAGGGTCCCACAACTGTAAATAGGTAAAAACTCAAGGCCTGCCAAAAAAATTCTAGTGGTAGCCTACATGAGGGCAGGTTCTAAAACAAGAATTCTAGCTCAGCAAACTTCCGTTTCTCAACAGATCAGGGTTGATTCTTCTGTTTGTGGAGGGATCTTCCATTTTGTGTGGGTAGTCAATCGGCTCATCTAAATTTTGTGGCAAGATCTTTATGTTGGGTAAGGCTCTCAGAGAAGGGCATACCAAAAGTGCAGGAGAGAGCACTGGGCTGCTGACTCTCACTGGTCCTTCCTCTTCTGGTAATGCTTACTTAATATGTATGAAAAAAATACCTACACCCAAAGCTGGATATGTTTTGGCATTTGGGTTAACAAGATTAGGGTAAGTATGACTTAAACCATAATTAGATGGGGTGCTTCCCAAGTTTTTCTTGGTTTTAAATTTAAATTTTAAATCTTTATTTTTTGCAATGAGTCATTTGATTCTTCCATCACCAAAAAAGAAAGAAAGATAGAAAGAAAAAACTTCGGGCTCCCCAAAATAGAAGTTTTATTGTGAAGATATAGTGCTGCTCTTTGGTCCACATGTGATAGGGGTACCCGGGTCCTACCCATCTACCATAAAACTAAATTTTTGTATACTCAGATCCTAACCTGATGAATTTTTTTTGAATGTTGATATACCTTTACATGATGGGTAAACAAAATTTCAAAATTAGATATCCTTACCCAAAGTTATATCAGTAACAACATACCCTCACAACACTGGTTCTCACCTTTGACCAACGGTTCTCAAAGATCATTAAACGGGTTTTGACCCTTAATTGGGGTTCTTCCTTCACCCAATCAAAGATGCCCATCACAAAAGAATGTACACCCATAGTTCATGTGCATGCCATTAGCCTAGGCAAAAAATGGCAAAGGACATAGGTAGGCTAAAAAAAATCTTGCAACCCATGAGGTGAGACAGCACATATCCAAGGGGCCCATGGTTTTTTTCTTTTAAGGTAGGGTGAGGGTGTTGGATTCTTTTGTTCCCAATGTGTTCCCATTAAATTTTCAATAAGTTCCCAATATGTTCCAATCAAGTTCCTAATGTGTTCCCCAACATGTTCCCCATAGCTCCTGACTTTATCTCATATCCTTGACCTAAAGTTCTACCTAAATAAGAGCCAGCTAAAGGAGGAGATTACAACATATCTATTTTTGGGACTGTCCAAAGCTTGATTAACTTTTTTTTTGTGCTTGGCCAATCAAAGATGCCTGTCACGAAAGATAAAAGAAAAGAACTTTGGGGTGCCCACAACTAATTAATATGAGTCACAACATATTACCATATGTACTACCATAGACATATAGATAGACAATATGAGATCTACACCATGAGATGTGATTTTAGTAATCATCAATGTGATATCTATTGTAATAATACCAATTATATCACAATGAAAATTTGGTATTACTAAGATTCGTGGAGACTTATTAAGTGCATATGTAAATCACTTAGTTATTAAGCCAATCACCTAAAGATTCATATGTCATGGTATTATATATAGTGTGGAATGCAATTAATCACTCTAACTATAATTTTATAGACAAACAACGTTCATTAAGGGTATTTGGTGCAATCATATGTTTAGAATGTTAAGTTTAAAATAAGTTGCATCTATGAATCTCAGATTTGCCATGGTGATTTGGTGAGTGAAATCAGATATAATGCAAATTAAAAAAATAAAGATAACCAGGTAGGTCCATTCATAAACCCATATATAAATCACTTTAGTGGTACATCTGCATTGTCATGTAAGAAAAGATTAAACTAACCCAGGATAGTTATAAAATTATAGATTTGAACTGTTGTATGCATTCAATTAGTAGTTATAAACCAGATTTTCTAGTCAATTATTATGGAAGAATCTACATTGTAGATCGAGAGTTTTTAGTGGAAAATGGATGTTGGAGGGACATCTCAAAGATGCGGGTTGTCTCATCCTCTTATCTTGTGGAACCATGCAAGAGGTTTTAGAAGTATGTTTAGCCTCAAGGACATGCCCATGGCAAGGAAGAAGGTGAGCATGAAAAGCTAACACCAATAAACCAGCTGACCCCATGCTCTAATGAGGAATCTAAGAGCCCAATTTCAAGTAAAGATCAAAATCATGTGAAATAGGTGGAACAAGAAGATTAGCTTGGTGATTTCTAGTACAACCATATACACATTAGGATTTTGATGGAAATTTATGGCCAGACACTATTACGTCAACCATTATGATATGTTAATTTTGGTATGCATTTCCTCATATGATGAATGACACTAACTCATGTATGATAATTGACATTCTGCAGATGTAACTGAAAATGGATTACAAAATCTTACCAGTCCAACAATCATTTCCCACATTGACATGTTTTATCACCGTATCCAAATAAGTCAAGGCCCACAATATAGTTTTATATTCTATATTTGCAATTATTAGCACATGGATGTAAAGTCACCTCAATATTATAAATTCAATTATAAAATATTGGATATTTAAAACTACATTGTAATGAGTCTAACTATTTCAGAAGGGGCTAGGCAAAAAACCTCATTTAAACACAAATATCTTTCCATTAACAGGATAGATCACAAGTTGGCCAGTAGAGTTGACAAATAATCAATCTGATGATCTACTTAAACCAATCTTCAGTAACAGATTGTGTTTGTAAAGGCAAAGATAGGCATCTTATGGTCACATAAAGTTCTGCTTTCTCAAAAGGAAAATCATGTTCAAAATTGCAGAACTGAGTCATTCATACATACAGTAGGCTAATATATGCCATATTGGAAATTCAAACCAATCAACAACCCAAAACCTGTACTTAGATTTAGTGAGGCTCCTATGTGTAATAACAGATCAAGTATTTTGAGGTCAGTGAAGATCATGACTCATAAGTTGACCTCAGTATGTTAACCAGTGTTTAGTGGTTCTTAGAATTATGGCCATATAACCTCCGGTTATCAACAGGTATATATACTTGCATACTTGCTGGTTCTCAAAATATTGAACAAACCGGTTTTGGTATGTAATAACGGATTCCGAAAAATATGAAAATGTCATAGAACCTGCCAGAGAATTGTCGATTCTTTGACAGTTCTTTCATGGAAACTGGTGGTTTTTAGAAGTTTTTGAAATAATCAGACCTGGTGGTTGTTTCATTCTAGAATATTAAAGAATCAGAACCGGTGGTTCTTTAAAAATTCAAAGAGCTGCACAACACTGATGTTTACCTCCAAATACTAGAGATCCTTGTCAAAGAGGAGTGATCTAGGAACGCTTGTATCCAAAACAATCAACATGCTTGTGAAAATTGTGGCTAGTGGTTCCTATGAGCAATAACGTTTTATTTTTTTCATACTGGTCAAGTATTATCTAGTACTGGTCTGGTATGTGCAAAGTTTAAGTGCATAAGCACTAAACTACAACAGCATATCTTGAGTTGGGGCAGTCCTGTCAATCATGGAGGCATGGTTTCTGTTAGTTGTTTCTACGTGGGTTCATCTAGACAAATGTCAATTGTCGAGTTCAACAGATTTTCCTTCCCCTTATGAATCAGCTACTGCAACCCGAAAAAATCCTGTTACCGTACATTCAATGTGCAACTCTATTGCATCCTTTGCCACATGAATATCGATATAACAACAAGTATCATGGTGACACTTTGACTTCACATATGAGTCTGGTTTGGAATCGATGGAAGTTTTGAAATTTCTAATTCTAAGGGAATATGAGTCAGGAATCATCAACGCAAGGCCATCAAATGGCGACTTAAAGAGGTTTGATCATCATCAAACCATAGGTGTCTAATGGTAATCGAAATAGGTTTGGTCGTTGTCAGGCATGTGACAATTGAAGCTTTTAGTCCCTTTTGGTTGTCGTCAAGCACATGACAATTGAAACTTTCAATCACTTTTGGTCGTCGACTCTACAATCAACTAGTTGGTGATCGCGATTTTTTGATTGTCTTCAATCTTTAGAATTGACAACCGGATTTTTTTAGTTGTCTTTGCTTACCAATTGTCTAAATGGCTTATTGGTGACTGAAAAAATTTGGTTGTTATTTGACAAAGTTTCAATAGCCATGTGTGGTTGTTGCATGGGAACGTTGTTAGATGGTGACCAATTTTTTTAATTGCCAAATTTTCTAGGTGCCTTTAGTTTTTGGGGTACCCCTAATTTTACCTATATAATGGGCTTCACATTTTTCATTTTTCTTCACTTTCTTTTCAACATGTACGACTCCAATTGTTTTGAACAATTGGTGCGTAACATTTTCAAGAAAGGGGGGGGGGGGGTTTCCTGGCTTTTTTTTTTTTTTTTTTTTTGTTTTTTAATTT
>Ga0116231_10012024_pt1 | contig 12969 bp, 10 predicted proteins | sample S1TSphgellanicum_2_FD_89695 | JGI IMG/M metagenome (GOLD analysis project Ga0116231, IMG submission 89695) | Host-associated microbial communities from peat moss isolated from Minnesota, USA - S1T2_Fd - Sphagnum magellanicum MG | ecosystem: Host-associated > Plants > Peat moss > Unclassified... | reverse complement strand
GTTATTGTCTTTTAGAATTTCAACATTAAAATCTCCCATAATGATGATTGGACAATGTTTGGGATATTGTTGAATTATAGTTTGAAGATTGTTTAAGAATGTAAAAATTGAACATGAATGAATTTTATACACACATATGATATGTATTGTTTTTCGTGTATTAATATTAAAAATTGCTATATATTTTGAACCATCACTAGTTATTGTATTGAAATAATTTAAATGCCATGCATCATCATTAATTCATGACCATCATGGATTGCAATATATGAGAACTTCAATGAATTTATAAATTTGTGCACATCTGTTGATGCATGATGTATTTTTGTTTTTATAAAATATAAAATATGAGACATTTGAAGGTTATGCTCATGATTGATGTCTTCATAATGTTGGTGTAAAGAAATTGTATTCAAAGTTTATATAATTACATGAGAATTATGTAAGTTTATTTATTTAGAAATTAACGTTATCTAGGTTGCAATTGTTTTTAATTTACTCATTTCTATATGTAGTTTTGGATCTACATAAAAAATTTCATGTTGGAGAGGAGTTAACAAAAATTAAAAAAAAATTGTTTGAATGTGGGATAATGTTGTATATATTAACCCATGTTTTTTTTATGTTAGTGAGATCAAAAACCAATTCATCTAATGATAATCTTTAAGAATGATGAATCTTTTTTACCATTACAAGTTGAATTGAAAATTGAATCCTTGTTATGATAAATGGTTGGGATTTATTAGCTTTTATATATTTGATGATAGGTTTAATTGATGTCCATTTTGATTCAATGTTATTGTTGTAATAATTATTATATATATTTTTATTAGTGGTCCAATTTAAAACTCTAAAACATTATCCATATAGTGGTTTTTTCACAATATGTTGATGTTTTAAAAATGCCATCAACTTCATTCACAAGACCATCAAATGCTGCACAATTATCAACACATAATTCAACCAACATATATATATTTATATGAATTGTAGAATGCAAACCCACAGTTTTATTCAAATCATTTGAAAGTTTATAACACGGTGGGCATGATTGATGGTTGATGTCCATTGCTTTGAAAATAAATGTGGGACTTAATGTGTTAGTGAAAACATTTTGATTATGTTTTCACACAAGTTTATTTGTATAAAATAAATATAGAATAACAAAATTATTGGGTGGTTGTAAATTACAAATTGAATATCCTTTGTATTTTTTTTATTGTAATACGAAATTTGTTCAAATTTTGTATAAAAACCATATTAGACTCCTACATAATTTTATTTAGTTCATAGCATTGGACATATGTTTACCAAAAAATTGGTGCTAATGCATTAACATTATTTTTGATACTTTGAAAGATTCAATTATCTTTCATAAGGGGTGTTTGATATGTCATGATAACACCAACACCACTTAAAAATTTGTTTTGAATGTATTTTATGGACTTTAACCTATTATCTATAACATTAAATAGTGTAACACTAAAAATGATATTTCATTTATAACAACAAGTTATAAATGTTCATATTGACACATAAGCATATTTAATGAATCTGATGATAATTTTGGTAAATTAAATAAAGATTGTTGGATAGTTACGTTCAATGTTAAATGTATTGTTAAACCATCAATATTGAAAGCAATTTTACCTATTGGTGCCATAAGTAAAGCCTTGGTTTTTGTTAAATCAAAAGACATGTTTTTATTGTATAACCATAATAATATTTGAATTATGAATTTTAATGCAAAAGTTTTACTAATCCAACACCCCTTGTCAAAAATAAACATATGAGTGCATCAAAGTACAATTGTTTTCTATGCATAACATCATCAAATATTAATCTTTGTTCTTCATTTAATTGTTTAAATAAATTATGATATTCAAGTTATTCCATCATCATGGGATATGATGATTTTATGAATTTTTCATCTTCTAAAAATTGTGATTTTTGGTTTGATCCATTACATGATTAAATGACAAAGTTAGATTGTAAATCATTATGTTCAATATTGATTGTGTTTGTTATAGGAATTTTACGACATGGATCATCTATTTCATTATCTATATTATCAATCCAAATGTTAGTTAGATGTAATGATTTTGATTTTGAATATATTGAATCATCCATTTTGTGATAGATGTAAACATTAGACACCATATTTCAATAGATTGAATTCATTTATAATGTTCATCCATAATGTCCATCCATAACTCTTAATTAAGTTTTAGTTAATTTTTTGTTAACTTCTAGTTAGACCCCAATTAAATCTTAATTAAGTTCAAGTTAACTTTTAGTTAAGTCCTAATTAATTCATAGTTAAATCTAATTAACTTCTAGTTGATTTTTAGTTAAATTCAAGTTAACTTTCAATTAAGTTTTAATCAATTCATAGTTGATTTTTAGTTAGGAAGGTTCCTAAGAAGCTTTTTTATTTGATGCACACATAGAAACCTCCTTGGAAACTTCCTTGAGTTAGGTCCCCAAAGGGGTATAAAATAGGAGTAAAAACTTTCATTTTTTTCAATATGTTCAACATTAATTTTCAGCACAATTTTACACCATAGCCTTGTCATGTTTTCTTCATGTTCATGTTTGCATATGTTACCATAATAAAGATTTGCTTTCATGTTAATTTTGCACATCTTGTGTTCTTATTCTTAGTTCTTGTGTTATTATTTTGTAATCACATAATTTCGTTTTATTTTTTGTTTGCAAGTTAAACTTAAACCTTTTCCTTTAACCTTTGTTCTTGTGATTCTTCATGTCCTTAACACATTTTCTTTATATTTGGATATAACATTTGGTAATTAAAAAAAAAAAAAAACTTAAAAATTTCATTAAGTTGTTAACAATATGCATCATGATAAATTACATTAATTTCAAATTGTGAGTTTTATGAATTTCAAAATGGCGAATATAATAAAAATGATTCTCTTGACCAATTTTCAATATTTTTATATTTATTATAATCTACAAACCTAATAATTTTGGGTTTGTGATGTTTTGAAATCTTATTTTTTTGAATGTTATATAACTTTATTTTTTTTGTTAATGACAATGATTCATATTGATTATGATGATTAAAATATTTATTTATGATCAATGAACACATTGTATTAGTTGAATTTGGTTTCAATTCATTTAATGTAATTTGTGATTTTAACACAAAAGCCCATTATTTAAAAACAAAAATATTTATGAATCAAAATGTTTGAGATGAATGATATAATGGTAAAGAAAACACAAGATAAATAACAAGTTGAGTAACTATTTGTTAGGCATTAAAAGTTTTTTTTTTGAATTATTTAATTTACATTTATATTATTTGTGATACATTTTTTTATGATAAAATGTAGTTTTAATGTTATTGATTTATCTATTTTTATCATATATGACATACAATATGTTGCAATTGCATATGGGTTTAAAATAAATTGAATATCTTTATTTGCAAATCATAAATGAGTAGCACATATACTAAATGCATTTGTTTTTATGTTTTTTGAAATTTGTTTTAAACACAAGCTTAACAGTTAGAGCCTCACAAGGCATCACCTCCTCCCACTAATCCTGCCAAATGCATTGTATTAAACTTCACCTGCTTCTCCCTGTTGACAGTCTATCCCACCTCAAAAGAGGCATTTGTAATATTGGTCATGGATCCCAGTCACGATAGTCAGTTTGCTCTCAATGTGTCCAAAAATCTAACTTGGGCTCCACACTGCTCTGCACTACCAATGACAATCAACCAAGATCCTATTCTAAATTCAGTTATGCTGGTAAGCACCCAAAGAACTTCTAAGGGAGCAGCTGGAAAAGGTCTTCAACATTTGTAACAGTCAGCTCAATTGCATCTCTTGCTTTCCTTTGTGTGGCCTGGAAGTTCCATAAGACCCCATCAAGCCTTGGTTTAAGAATGCTGTGGGTTGTACTTCTATGAAATTAGTTTGAAAGTGGCCAAGCTATTGCTATGAAGGCATTATGTGAATGGTCGATTGTCTTTGAGCTGACAAGCAGCAGAAATCATAATTGTTGAGAAGTTCTCAATTCTTGTGAAGACACTTGATGACTGCCATAGCATTTTTGATTGTGATTGTTCTCACAAGCTTAAATCTAGAACAAAAGTAAGTATGGTAGAGTTTATGAAGTTATGTGGTCTATCCTGAATTGGTGGCAAGATGGAGACTATGGTTTGGAAGCCACTTGAAAAGTTATGGCTTGATGGTACCCAGCTTTTGAAAGGTGAGAAGCCAACAGGAAGTTAACCTAGCAGTGGTTTCAAGCACAGCCTAGTATCAATGATTGCATAGATGGCCGTCACGCTCTGAACATGATGCATTGTGATGTTTAGGGCCCAACATTATTCAGGGCTTCTAAACTTCCAGCCCATAGAACCACCCTAGTACTTGTTACCAAGAGTCCATGACAACTATGGTTATGTCTGGTTAATACAATCTCTCAAATTGAAGGCTTGCAAACTTAGGTTCCCTTTTTTGAACATTTCCCTTCCCTGAAAATACATACTTAATTGGGCATTCCCATGAGAAATTCCACAAGAAGCGGTGTGGTCTTTCCTTTGTTGTGATTGCCACATCCAAGGGAAATTATTCATCAATTTTTTCAGGTTTAGTCGATTTTGACAAGCATTTGAAACTCATTGGTTGATATGTTATAATGTGTGGAGATGCAACATTCCATGGCTGTTGGCACCAAGAAACAGATCACCTTCAGGAGGATGCACAATTCACGGTCAAGAAGCATGTATGGATGCAAACTATAACATGTTTCTCCAAGTGGTACAAGCCTTGTCACTCCTCCATCTGCAGGCTACCAACAACTTTGTGTCACTAGAATTCCATCCACAAAATTACATCTCACAGACTCATTGTTATGAACACTAGGTACTTCCAGAAAGGGTCATAACAAAAGGGTCCATTTGCAAGAAAGGACATGTCCTACTTTTCAGGTTCTTAACATTGAGAACTGATATCACAGACATGAAATACTTCAGTGCTACTTTGTGAGTGATAAGAATGCAAGCAGTCCTCACAACAGAGCAGATAGATCACCTTGTGTCATGAATTGCAGTCACTAGCTGCCATTAATCCCCACTGATTTCATGAGCTCCTGAAAGAGGGTATATATAAAGTAAAAGATTCTGCTCAAAAATTTCACCAAAAAAATTGGAGAAAGGTATCTGTGTCCTGAGTTTCTGTCTGATTTTCAGAAGCAGTGGGAAGATTGAGAGTCATGATGTTCGCAAGCACTTGAGACAATAACAAGGCAGTTTACTTGATAACTAATATGTTCCTCCTGCGACATAATTTACATACAAAACTGCAGCATTGCAAGGTTGGTCACTACTCTAATCTGCCATTCAAAAACGTAAAGTAGAAGCTGGTATTCTAATTTATGGCAAGGTGGAGTGCTGTACTGATTTTCAGGTTGCAAGATATCATCATCAAGTAGATGAAATAATGGAAAACATCAAAGTAAACCTTCATTTAGGATCTTTGAGCACCCCAAAGGCAATACCCACCAACGGACGGCAACTTGCACCATTATCTCCTCCTTCTGCTGCACACTGTCCATCATTGTAATAAGCATTATATATTTCCCAGACCCTATAACAGTTTGTAACAGCTGAAGTATGTAAGAGAGGGTTTTTGTGAAGGAAATATGACAGTCATTCTTCACCCTGAACCATTAAGCCCTGAAACTTCAAAACACCATAGCTCATCCTCAAAAACATGAGTGAATTTTCTGTACAAAAGGAATGATGCAGCTGGCTGAAAGGTCTTCATGCTCCCATCCAAAAAACACATGAGTGGAGCCTGATGTTTGCAGTTTTCACTCCCTATCATGTTCAATTCTGCTGGTTTTGCTGAAAACTGGTTTAGAGGATGCATCACATCTCCCTGAAAGAAGATCAGATCATCACCAACACAATTTCAGGGGAAAAAAAACAAAAAAACCACACCAAGGAGACACCTTGAGGAGGAGGTTTGAAGCGACAAAAGCTCCAAATCCAGCCAGGTTTGTTGGCAGGCAAATTGCCGCAGCATGCACAGGATATAGCTGTAGTCTCATCTGATAGATAGTAGTGATTGAATCTGCAGCAGCCAACATCAAGAGGCATGTAGGGGCATATTATTGGGGCGTGACATATCATCAGGCTGTTGTGTGCACGCAACAGCATGTGTTTTGCATGTGTTTCTCTGTTTGCAAAGGGTCCACAAACCACAAATTGTCTGTTGAAAATTTGCAAACTCACAAGGTAGGAATGGGTTCATGAACTGTATGTAACTGGAAATTTTCACAAGTGCAAAGATTATTGTAGGGGATTTGGCAATGGGCTGTCCCAACATCTTTGGTGGTTGCTCTTCCATCACTTGCGTCCGCAACATTGCTTGCTACTCTCCATCATCCCCAGCTTCATCATTCATAGACAATGAGAACAAGTGTATGATGCTCTTTGAACTCTAGCTTAGGATTTAGAGCAGCCTTGTAGCCACAGACTTTCTTGTTCTTTACCATAATGTGTTGCAACACTCCATGATCCTGATTCAAACATCAGCAGGGATGCAGAAAGAAACAGAGTACTCAGCACAAATGCTTTCAAGGTATCAACTCTGCTGCTGCTGCAGGAATGCGCTCCAAGACTCTCGCGCAACCCTTCTTCTGTTTTTTCCTCTCAACCCCACAGACTCTTCTTTTTCCCTGCTTTTCTTCTAAGTCTTCTTCTTCCTCTCCTGTCCGCCCAGCATTGTGAGCTGAAGATGTCATAGATTCATACCACCCATGTGGTTTGCATCTGTTTTCTCTGAGAAGAAGGGTATGTGCCCAAGCAGTGGAGACGAGGCAGAAATGACTTGTGGGTGTCGTCGTATGGTGTGTAGGAAGAGAGAGGAGCGGTAGAAGAAGAACAACAACGTCGGAAGCTGAAAAGGTGCGCCACGTAAGAAAGAAACTCGTGCATCATCCACGGACAAAGGCACTAACACGCGTCCATCTGGGTCACAAACCGGTACTCATTCCCTGCAGGACAAGAAGAGGGAAGAGACGAAGAAGAGAGAGATAAGAAGAAGAGCAGAAGAACAAGAAGAAAGAACCAGAAGAATGGTGGGTCTATTGAGATTCTGCCTGTGGCAGCAGGCACAATACCCACTCGCTGTTTCTTCTGTGAGAGCAAGCAGAAAGGCTGTGCTGCTGGGTGGTGCTCATCTTCCTCCTACCCATCCTTTGTTCTCAAATTGGAAGTTCAGAAATGTCCAATGCATGGTGACGACGAGGAGGCGGCGGCGGCGGGTGAGGGAGTCAAGATGCGGAACGGTGAAAGAGGAGGAGGAGGAGGAAGACAGCAGCAGCACTGCAGGCGTCATGGGCGCTTCCCCAATCCAGCTCCTGCTTGTCTCTGATCTTGATTCCACAATGGTGTGTGCATCTTTCTTTCTTCGTCCAGAAACACAAATTCCCCCCACCCAAAAAACAATACGGCTGCTTGGAACAAATTTTTCTCTGGTAATGTGGATGCAGAGAGTTTAGGGTTTAGGGTTCATCTGCTGCTTCAAGATTGTTGTAGCATTCTTGATCTGCTGCTGTTGCTGCGGGATTTTGTTGAAGCAGTCAATCATCTAGACATAAAACAGAATCATGGGACCATTTTCCTGGTGTCAGATGTGCAGCAAGCACTCCATTGTCCAAGGTGGAAAAATTCTCCCACCAGATCACAACAAATCAATTGCAGTGTGCAGTTTTGTTCACAACATATACATACATATATATATGATAGTCAGAATCTGCTATGGTTGGAGGATGTTACATCATTATTCATGGTGTTGTGGGTGAATTATTGAAAGAAGATTTGTATTCAGCAGAAGGAAGGCAATCTATCAATCCATCCATGAACTCAGTACGAAAATTTTCCACTCTTGAAATCACATGGCAGGTAGATCACACAGATCCATACCACACAGCACTGCTTCGATTCAACAACTTGTGGGCAGCAGAGTATGCACACAACTCTCTCTTGGTCTTTTCAACAGGGCGCTCACCACACAAGTATGAGGAGTTGCACCAGCAAGTGCCGCTTCTTACTCCCAGCATAGGGATTTTCTCTGTTGGTACTGAGATTTTGTACGGTTCATCCTTGGAACCAGACCAGGGTTGGGTCAGCCTTCTGGATGATGGTTGGGACCGTGATGTGGCTCTAAAGGAGCTTCAGCGATTCACAAATCTCCGAATGCAGGTATGTATCTTCAAATGCATGTGTATATATATACACATATACACGCATGACAAGCCTGATGCAGTTTTGAGGGAAAGAATCAATGGTTGGTTACAAGGCTTAAGCTTTCTTGTCATTGGGGGAAAGATCTAGAATTGTTGCGTGGTGATCGGTTGCTGTCTCTTTTGTGAGCTATAAACTAAGTCCAAAGTTTTAGTGATGGGACCTGTAATGCAGGATGCATCTGAGCAACGTCCTCACAAAATCAGCTGCCAAGTGGACAGCAAAGATGCACAGGACATAATGAAAAAACTCTCCGAACGGCTACAAGACCGTGGGGTACTTGCTCCTTCTACTACTGTTGTTCTTGCAGGGTGTTCTTAAACTGCACTTGGGAGTTGTTGGAGGGTTTTTCAAAAGTGTTGCATTTTTGGCACGATCAGATGTTTCATTCATTCTATACAAAAGGTCATTATCTGCTAACAGCTAAATTTGTGATTTGGGTTTCCATGAGCAGCTGAAGGTCAAAATAGTCTTCAGTCACGGCATTGATCTGGATGTGCTGCCACAAAGGGCTGGCAAAGGGGAAGCACTAGCTTATCTGCTACACAAGATGAGATCCAAAGGGCAGATTCCTCAAAATACTTTGGTCTGTGGAGATTCAGGGAATGACATTGAGCTTTTCTTGGTGGAAGGTGTTCGTGGAGTCATTGTGAGTGATCATTCCAAGGACCAGAATTGTTTCTGAGTACAAGGTTTTTACCAAGTTGTATTCTGTAATGCATACTGTTGGTTGCAGGTGGATCAAACACATCTAAATATATGGGAGGATAATCTCTCATTGTATTGTTTGTGCACTATCTTGTGGATTCATTTTCTGTTGCTTCAAAATCAACTATGGATGCTATACAGGTTGGAAATGCCCTACCAGAGCTGATCGAGTGGTATAAGGAGCATGGGAAAAACAAGGACAAAATCTTCCAAGCTACAGAGCGCTGTGCCAGTGGCATACTTCAGTCCCTGCAACACTTTTCACTCGGTCCCTATCTATCACCCAGGGACCGAATGGGACTGAATGGCATTGACTCGCCTATATTATCATCAGAGTCAAGAAATGGGCGGCCAGCAATGCACGGTTGTGCTCAAAGGGAGGTGGTTGAATTCAACACATTGTTTGAGAAGTGGATTAATGCTGAAGTGCCAAACAATGCAGAAACCTTCCAACGACTAACAAGAGTTATTGTGAGTGTTGTGAATTTCTGTGTCCAACTTCCCAGAACTCTGGACCCTCCCTTCTATTATACAACAAAGTTCAGTACCATGTTTTGATAATCAATGCTGCATACAGTCAGATGTATTTAAAGCTCTTTTCAAAGATTTTTATCATGGAGGTGTGTTCCATCCTGATATATGTTCCAGAGGATATATATTCCATTCCAACTCAAGCCACAAAAGTTGGAGTTCTGTGTTAATAGGCTAGAGGGTCAACAATGGTGTACCCCTGGGGAGTGGAGCAAAGCCTGTTAGACTCTGTGAGTTCTGCCCAACCAAAGTACGGGATCATGAAGGATAACAAGCTTTGCACCTGGATCGATTGTATACAAGAGCAGAAGCTGGCAGATGAAATCTTTCTCGTCACTTGGCATTCATGGCAGATCTCAGCTGGTAAAGCCAGACTTCTCTCTCTCCGATCCATAGCAGCTCTGGTCCTCAGAACTCTTTGAATAAAGACTTGCATACATAGTTGGTATCTATATAGTCATGGGAACAAAAGTAAAAAAGCTCACTGTCGTGGGTATTCAGTCTGAAAACAGTATTGATAGATTGGAGATTTGCCTTTTTTTTTTTTTTTGCTGGCAGGAGGTGAGAAGAAAGGTTACTTTGCAACAGCTATACTTCGCACAAAGGTAGGTTCTCCCAGTGCCACTATTAGCCTGGGTATGCAGTATTTCCAATGTTCACAATTTCTGAAGATTTCACATATGCATCTTACATTTTATTTGTTTGAAATTTCAGCTTCTGTTGCTGGATCTGTGATTGCCTTCCATACCCACTCTCCCATTCGTGTCCAAAAGATTGGATCTTGAGTCTCTTCTAATACGATCAGTCAGGAATTTCATGTGAACTAACTAACATAGATGTGTCATGTGTGCAGGAGGGTATGCCAAATGGAGTGGAGTGGGTTCGTGTCCATGAAACAGCACGCAAGTAGCCAGGTCACTTTAAGATGGTTTTGTCCACTTAGCGTATCGGTACAAACTTAGACTTACAGACTTGCAGCAGATGGGGGAGGGAAGATTTGCTGCCTTGCAAAAGATATTCAAATTTGCATGTGTCTTTTGTGATATTAACTTGTGTAGATTTTGAACCCCATTTCATGTCACCCTGAACACAGGTTACATGGATGAAATCAAGATTTAACGTAGATGTTGTTAGTCATGTGGATGAAAATCAAATCATTTGTATGATGGTCATCTTTCGTTTTAAATGTAATTTATGGAGGAATTTCATCATTTGATCAACTTCATCCATGTTAAATCACTATGTTGATATGGTAGATTTTGATTTTTAAATTTACATTTATATTTAGTAGGGCAAGTGGCATGTTGTTCAAATTGATCTCAATGGCCTCTCATTTTATGAACATTTACGAATAAAAATTTGAAATATTTTTATGCAAATTTATTATTGTAATTTGACATCACATGTGTGCATTGTCCCATTAAATTTTGGCCTATGAAAGTTGTCTAAATAAATTCCAAAATGTGGAAAAGATCTCGTCCTTTATTAAATTAAAAAATTATTTATTTTTTCTTTACTCTTTAAAAACCCTAGCTAGGGGTGTACGATACGGGGTACCCAAACCTTAGCCATGTACCAAAAATTATAAAATTTGTTTACCTAGGCTTTACCGTAATGAAAAAAAACATTATATACCTTTACCCCTTGGATAAATAAATTAAAATTTTGTATATATCCTTACCCTAAGATATATCAAAAACAATATACTTGCACAACACTAGTAAGTACCTTAGGTGATGTTTTTAACATAATGCAAATGGGACTTCCTTATGGTTGGAAATAGGTGGTCTTCAAACACATCTGTACAAACTTAATAATTTAAAACTAATCTAGAAGGCTTGAACTTAAAGCTCTAAAAGTAGGTAATGGGAGGCCCATGGTTTGATACTTCATTTATTTCAAATATTTATTCTAATTAATTTGCTAGATGTTACATTTCTTTCTTTCTTTTGTAATCTTTGGTTTGGTTGCAATTTTTTATTCCTATGAAGTAATATAGGTCAATATTTTACCACCAATAATCTAATTTGAAATGTACCTATAATTTAAAAACTAAAAAGAAATAATGTATATCATGGCATGACCTTTGATTATTTGACACCTTTATTTCATTTCTTTAAGCTACACACAATCCAATTTGGAATTTTATACCATTTGCAAAAAGTTGCTTGGGACTAAATTAAAATTTTAAAATGGCATTAATCAAGTGCCTTGAAAAATATGACTTGTGACAATTTTGCCTTTACTTTTTGCCTTGCTTGCTTGTGGTTTTTTCTTGTTGCTTCATGTTAAGTTGTTGTATCATGTCAAGTTTTTCCTTCCCCCAAATTGTTGAAATTTGTTTTATTCAAATGTATTGGCTTTGTTCAGATCATTCAAATCGACCTTCTTTTGTTCAAATTGTCAAGATTTGGTTCACTCCTGCATGCTTTTACTTCTTTGTTTGTTCTTGTAGTGGACTTGTTGCTTTGATCATGAAGTTCCTTCAATCATTTCCACTAAGTTCTCCCTCGCTTTTGCTTCTTTGTTTGTTCTTGTAGTGGACTTGTTGCTTTGATCATGAAGTTCCTTCAATCATTTCCACTAAGTTCTCCCTCGCTTTTGCTTTTTATTTTGTTCATTTTGTTGCAACTTTTTTTTGTCTTTTGTTTTAAGAATAATTCTAGTAGTGCCCTTTTATCAGTATTCACCATATCCAGGATTTAGTCTTAATTGTTCCCCCCTCCCCACCCATATTCTAATGAAAAATTGAATAGTATAAATTGATAAACCATTTAAGCCTCACCATTGGATCAATCATTATATTGTCCCATAAAAAACAATCTTTTCCTTTCAATGTATCTTTACTTTTGTCATTATTTTGAGGAAATTTAGTGTCAAAATGACAATTTCACACAATTTGACCACATTACTTCATTTGAAATTGTGAGTATAACAATTGTTATTATTGTGGGTAGATATATTTTAAGTTTGGTGACATTTTTTCCCCCTACTTTTTTTAAAAGTGTTTCAACATGCTATTTTGTTATGTGTTGTGTTCTCTTCAATTGTTGTGGTTTTCTCCTCAACTTGGCAATTGCTTATGATTTCAATGAATTATTTTTATTTTTGTCACTTGTTTTACTTTGTTTCAACATGGATTGTCAAATATATCTTTCCATTTATTGTTTTTTCTCCTTTGGTTGAACTTTGTAAAAGATTTGACATTTTAAAAAAATTTGGTTTTTGTACATGATTTAATTTTTTTTGGTTTGATTTTGATACTTGATTATATTATTGATTTGTTTTGTAAATGATTTGGTTTTTTTTTTTTTTTTTGGGATTTAATTTTTTTTTTTTATATTTTAGTTTTTTTTTAATTAAATTTTTATTTACTTTTAAAACATTTTTATATTTATTTTTTTTTTTTGTATTTATAATTTTTTTCATTTTTTTTT
>Ga0116231_10012023_pt1 | contig 12971 bp, 7 predicted proteins | sample S1TSphgellanicum_2_FD_89695 | JGI IMG/M metagenome (GOLD analysis project Ga0116231, IMG submission 89695) | Host-associated microbial communities from peat moss isolated from Minnesota, USA - S1T2_Fd - Sphagnum magellanicum MG | ecosystem: Host-associated > Plants > Peat moss > Unclassified... | reverse complement strand
TTTAAAAAAAGTTTCTAATTGTTAAAGTGTTTCTTGTTTTTTTTTTCTAGTTTTTTTTCTTTTTTAAATATATATTTGTTCTGTTTGGATGGATGACGAGATGGATGATAGGACGGATGGATGGATGAAAAGCTTCATTTCGTCCATGACGTCCTTTACTATATAAGAATATAAGATTCCCATTTCTTTTTCTTTTTCTTCTTTCTGTCTTTCTTTCTTCTTTCATTCTGTTTTGCATTCCTTTTCTTTCTCTTTTTCAATTTCTCTTTCATTTCTTTTTTCCAAATAGGTTTTTAAAATAATAATTAGAAAGTGAAAATTCATTTCCAAAAAATGAAAAAGATTACTAATATTTTTTCTGATGATTCTTTCTTTCCTTTTTCTTTTTCAATTTTTTTTCTTTATTAGTTTCTCTTTCATTTATTTTATTTTCGAATAGCCTTGTTCTTCAATAATAATTACAAAACGAAAAATAATTTCAGAAAAACGAAATTGATTATTATAATTTCTTTTTTATGATTTCAAAAACAACATAAACTTCTTCTTTCATTTTCATTTTCATTTCATTTCTCTTTCTTTTTTAGTTTCTCTTTCATTTCCCTGTTTTTTTCCCCCTTGAAAGTAGGTACTTTTTTCAATAATAGTTCGAAAATGAAAAATAATTTCAGAAAAAAGAAAAAACATTCTTACCAGTTTTGATGATGATTTCAAGAAAATAGAAAGAATGATTTTCGAATAATTATATTTTTATTAAAATTCTTGAAAAATCTTCCCTCCTCACTAGTGATTGACCTAGACACTTTGCATTCTTTTTTTTAAATTTTAAATTCTCGTATTTATTCCTTGATAATACGTAGTTATTACATTAGACATGTATTTTCATTTGCAGTTTCAAATAATATTTTTTTAAGTACAATAAATATACGCCCTACTACATAGGTACCTACTACCTAGTGCCCTTCTTCGGGATGTGTTTCCTAGACTTATATAGTAAGTACTTACGTACTCAGCTAGGTGCCTCCCTCCCTCCTCACCTACCTACCTACCTACTTACCTTTTTTTCTTCCTCTCAGTGGCCTTCCTAGAAATTGCATGATATTTTTTTATTATTAATGGTACTAGTGTGAACCCCGTGCATAATGCACAGGTGTGTTATTTCAACAATGTTTGGTTGATGTTTTTGGTTTTTTAAAAAAACTTTTCTTTTCAAACAACCGTTGGTCCCCCCCCCCGCCCTGGTCCTTCGCATTTCTCACTCCGGTTCTTTACCTTGTCGACCCCCCCACTCGGTCTTTCGCATTTCCCACTCCGGTTATCTAACTCGTCAAGCCCCCTCACTCGGTCCTTCGCATTTCCCACTCCGGTTTTTTAACCCGTCGATCCCCCTGGGCGGTCCTTCACATTTCCCACTTCGATTCTTTAACTCGTCGATCCCCCCAAGCTGGTCTTTCACATTTCCCACTCCGGTTCTTTAACCCGTTGATCCCCCTCGCCCGATCCTTCACATTTCCCACTCCAGTTATTTAACCTTTCGGTTCCGATTCTTGAGAACCCAACAGGAACAAAAGAACCATCGATTCCTTTCATTTCAACAACCTTGTCGAATTGATGGTTTTCGTGGAAAAACTGCCACTTCGTTGGCCGATTCTTTGACTTTGTCATTATTTTGAGGCCCATAACTATATACCAAGACTATCTTAACTATCCGTGGTCACTGTCCGTCTGGAGTCAAAGGAAGTTACTTTCTTCCTTTAATATATATAATTTTATTTTGTTTGCCTGAATTCAGCCTCTTTGACTTTTCCCCTCTATTAATAAATGATTATTTTTACATTCTCATTTATTAAAAACAAATTCAATCAATAAATAACTATTTTTAATTTTCTAAAAAGGTTTTGACTTTTTCCTTGCGATCATAATATTCGCTACCCACTTTATTTATTGACTTATTTAGTATTGGGTTTGTCTGTTTATAAATAAATAAAGAGGGCTTACGACTTTGGAAAACAACAAGTTTCCAATAACCCATCCAATCTTTTTACTACTCAAGAGATCGCCACCATACACATACCCAAAATAGAATTAGCAGATGTCGTCCATCGTGGAATTCATAATTCATACATGAAGGCCACATGCAACTATCCAAGAGCAAGATTTGGAGGGCTACTTTTTCCACCTTGATCCTTCAACCTTGGATTGTTGTTGAGGATTCCACAACAAAGTGGTTGTGCAAAAAGCTACTTGTTGCCAAATAGAAAAATACATGAAAGAGAGAAGAAAAACAAAGAGCTTTCTTTGATGAGCTTTTTGGTGAACTTCTGTGATCTAGTGCTATTAAGTTTTTGCTGAAACTGTTGTGCGCAAGAGTGTTTCAGAGTACCCATATTTTTCTTTTATGATGGGCTGCTAACTTTGGCCTATCATGAGAATCCGGAGATCGTTGTGCTGAAACTTCACTTCCTTTCACTAAGAAGTTTGTTTGTTTTCAGTGTTTGAATCTGTCTGAGATTTATGGTTTTTTTTGGATCCAGAGAAGGGAAGAGGAGAGAGTGTGGCCGTCTAGCTGCAATGTAGTTGCAGACTAGCTAGAGAATTCATGTGATGATGAAGAGAATATGTTTACGAAAGAGGAAGAGGAGGGGGAGGAGGAAGTTCACTGCAAGTACTTGCAGAAGGGAAAAACAAATTTCCTCGTTTGTTGAGCAATGTTTGTAGTTGGACAGTGCACTGTCCATGATCAATTCTGCAGCTGCCGGTCGTGAGAGATTCGGGTAAATGGAGAACCCGGAAATTATGTGCAGGATTACTTCTTCTCATAATCTTGTTCACACATCGGAACAACATGCAGTAGTAGTGCATCCGATTATAGATTTTCACCGGAGAAAAAGAAGGATGAACCTGGGAATATGCAAGCAGAATGCGAGTAATCCTTGAATCCGGAGTTCCTGTTATCGGATCCTGACACCGCCTGCAGAGTTTGATACGTCCAGAAGGAATCATTGACACTGCTTGCGCAGATTAAGCTCCACCCATTTGTGTTAGAGCTGCTTTGGAGCCGGTTGTCATTGGAATGTTTTGTTTCTCTCTACAGGTTTGCAGCAGCAGTCAGTAGTCCAGTGTAGGATTTGACACTAGGTGCAAATTGCAAAGAAGCAATTACAGTAGGAGAGCTCTGCGAACACTTATTGTTCGCCAGTTTTGAGTTGCACGAGTTCATCATCTTCAAGAATGATTGCAACAGAGATTGTAGCAGGAGCATTCGCTTAATTTTATATTACATGATCGTGAAGCATGTTGTCGACGATCGACAAGCGAGCTGAAGAACACTGATCAGCAAGGATGCAAGGAAGATTTACAGGACTTGCCAGAAGCTGGTTTCAAGCATATTTACACTAGGAGGAGCAGGAAGAAGGAGTAGAAGGAGAAGAAGCTGCACAAATAGGAACTGGCAACGAAAGACAGACACAGACAGGCCGAGGTAACGCACACTAGATCAGAAGGGAGAAACAAAAGACACACTGAAAATGTCTGGCTGCTATGGAGGTAGCGAGCAGCAATCTCCCGGTGCTGATACTACTACTAGTGTTTGTTCTAGTGAGCAGCTTGCTAGTCTTCTCGAGCGTGGGAGGAGCACAAGAAGCATAGCAACAGAATACACAAATAGGCATTGCAGCTTTGTCGGAGATTTGTGCTGCATTGAACGATTCTCATGGCGTATTGAGCAGTTCGACGACGACGACGACGACGGCATTGGTGGCGAATGCGAGTAGTTTTTGCAGCAGCTGGAGAGGTGTCACATGCACTGATGTCGATTAACAGCCGCGTGTGTCAGCGATTCATCTGCACGGAGCTGAATTGCGAGGATACCTTTCAGAGGCAGTGGGGAATCTGGGACAACTTCAAATCCTAAGACTTCGAGGAAATCACTGGAGCGATGTTGTGTCTCCATCATGAGGAGTAGCTTCTCCACCAGGTTTCCCTCGTTGACCCCTGAAGGGGAAGGGAGCACAAACAAAAAAGGGAAGAACCACCAAGTTAACAAACTGGAGACAAGACCGCATTAGAAACATTCGCTCTCAAGCAACATACTGATGTGGCTGCTCCGTCCCAGATGGCACTCAAAGACTCCCGACCCTGGAACCGAACAAAATGAGTACCGAGTTCCTTGGCATCGTTATATGTGCCACAAACTTCAGAGACTGAAGTCCTTCGTCGGGTAAATTCCAATCCAACATAACGATCACGACGTAACGAAAAACCTTTAGCAAGTTCATGAAAAAGCTCTCCATAAACCCAATACCATCTTGGGAACAAAGAGCCAACATCGCGACGTGGGAATAAGCGACTTGTGCCTCAAATCGTCTACCAGAAAACTATGGATGGAGTGTAGCAAACACAGAAAATTGCTTCAAGCTCAAGACACGAGTGTTGTCGAACTGTAGCTGCAACATGGCTGAGGAATAGCAGATGAACACCGAAATGAACAGCAAACACGACAAGACAGAGGAAAGGTGAACTCCACAACCAACTATCAGCAGAAAAGGAATACATACGGAGTGGAAGCAGTTGCAACAGTGGAGCCGGTTCAAGAGCGCAGCGTTTTGGGGTAGAATGGCGCAAAGATCCTGCCTCCAACCTGATGGACCCCACAAAGACACCATTTGAAATCCGACAAAACATGAGCGACAATAAGTCAATCGAATGATCTATTGAACGAGAGACCGGCAATGCTATAGTTTGCACGGGCCCAGGCAACAAATAGACACAAAAAAATAGAAGAGAGGGTGGTCAGAGCCTCGCATATAGCATATGCCAAGAACACGCAGGCATTGCATTCCGCCGATCGGATCAGGTCGCAGCAGTAAATGTTAACGGATGCAGTCCAACGGTGAAAATTGTCATGATGTGAACATGTGGATACCGATCTCGTAAGCCAAATAGAATCATCGGTGAAGGAAGGATCACGAGGAGGACCCTAAAATTGCAAAGCAAGGATGTGCTAGGGAAACAGAATATCATCATGAAAAGAAATGGATGATCGTACATTCTGCATCTCCTCCCCACCCTCAAAGCATTACACATCAAGATTAGGTGGATCACAAAGCAGGCAAAGCATGGAGTCCAAAGTAAGCAGTTTTGGGTTGAACACCTAACTGCAATCAACGTCACAGTTCAAGCATATCGGTGCATGCAAAAAAGAGGAACCCCAAGAGGAAAAAATAAAACAAAAATGGAGCGTAATTACACACATCGTCAGAAATCAGAAACCTTCAACAGTAACTCGCATGGTGGCGACCAGCCATCATATATGAACAAGCATCGCAAGACCAACGAGAACAGGGTGATTCAGCCTAATGCGGGCCACCCAAAAGCCTACGAAAGAAGGAGAGGACGAATGAAACCAAAAATAAAGAGGATTCAGAAAAAGAAAAGCCTAAAAAGAAACGAGGCAAGAAAAAAAATCGGGTGAGCATCGTCTTTCCGAGGACAGAGCAAATCGAATGGAATTAAATCGTGTTTGCTAGTATATTCTGTTGGGAGAAGGCCTCCATGCCATTCAAAGAAGAAATGACGATCATCCGGGGCTTCGACCAAATTCTGACCGAACTTGCCATATTCAGGACAAGAAAAGGTACGATGGCACCGGGCAGTGCACAAAGGCACAAAACACAAGCGAAGCACATGGCATGGAAGGTGGGACAAACATCCACACGGGTATTTTTTGCATTCCATGGCTGCAGCTAAGTGCCCCTGGCATGGTATGCTAAAAGAGTTGATGAGAACAGAGGAAGACGACATGACTGACTTAAAAAAAAATCAACATTGTCCCCCTCCCATCCCCCTTCAACATATGGAAAGAAAAAAAAACCTTGACTCCCCTCCCTAGCCACTCAAGAACGAAAAAAAAGTTTTATGAAAAATACTAACCCCCTTCCCCTCCTCCTTGCACATGTCAAATGAAGGAGAAAAAAAAACATTTACTTCCATCCCCTCCCCTTTAACAGTAAAAGAAATCAAAATAAATAAATAAAGGTGCACCCCCTCCCCTTGAACAATCGAAAAAAAATCAAAACAACTCACCTTGCCCCCCTTGAACAATAAAAAAATAATTTATAAAAGTTACAAGTAATAAAAAAAGTAACAAAAAGTCCCCAAAAAAAACCTAGCATTACACTAAAACAGCCTGGCATTATTACACGGGGTTTTTTTGTGGTCAAACAACCTCCAGCCTGCGACCTTACGACTGTAATGCCTAGATCAAAAGTTTTGTATGTTGTTGTTGTTTGTCACTTTATTGTTTTTGCGAGGATTGGACATGATTCTAGCTAGGTTGTGGATAGTACAACGCAAATTCACAATCTTCGAGTTTGGAGCATTCGACCGAGGTTGGATAGATGATGCCAAGTTGTTCCTTGCCCTCATCAATGCTTTGATCATGACATTAAATTGGGTTAGAACTATCCTCTTTTTTTGCTTCCCATGAATGCTTCCTCATTTCTAGACTCCCATTTTTTTTTCCACAAAAATAAACTAGATCTAGCCATTTATTGATAAGGCGTGTAAAGTGTTTTTTGCTTTTTGGAAATGATTTTGGTCATCTTTGAAATGGAGATTGCATCTTGGAAATGGGAAGAATGAACTGGGTGGATTGCTATGGAGTTTAAGAATCTTGATCCTTATCTAATATTTTGCGAGGTGCATGTGACTTGTTGATTTATGAACCAAAGAACGAGCTAGCTTGTGACACGAAGAGCATATTCTTTTTACAAAAGAATGTAAGAGCAATCCTCTGTGTTCCTTTCTTATATCTTTTTCCTTCTCTTTTCTATTGTTTTCTAGAATCCTCAAGTTTTTCAATTTATCGTTTAAATGCCTTATACATATGATCTGAGCATTACACTCGTAAGGCCGAAGGTTGGGGACTATTTGACCATCAAAAACTTGCCGTAGTGTGGGGCTATTTGAGCATAATGCAAGGCTATTTTTGTTGACCTTTTTCATTTTGTGTTATTTTTTGTTATTCTTTTATTGCTTGTAATTTTGTAAATTATTTTTTAGTATTGAAAGGGGCAAAATGAGTGGTTTTAAATTATTTTTGGATTGTTCAGGGGGGAGGGGTGCATCTTTATTTATTTATTTAGATTTTTTTTATTTTTGAGAGGGAGGGGGTGGAGGTTAATGTTTTTTTTCCTCCTTCATTTGACATGTGGAAGGAGCAAGGGAAAAGGGTTAGTTTTTTAAATTAAAAAAAAATTCATTATTGAATGGCTAGGGAAGGGGGTTAAGGCTTTTTTCTTTTGATATGTAGAAGGGGGATGGGAAGGGGAAGGGGTTGAATTTTTTTTACAAGTTCATTATGGGGGGGGGGGGGAGGGGGTAGGATCCGTTTAGTTCATTTTATTTTAGCTCAAATAAACTAAACTTAGTTAAATTAACTTAAACTTGCCTAATTAAATTCATCCCGATTAAGTTAATTTAAACTTGGCTAAACTAACCTATACAAGGATGGCATCCCACGTGATGGAAGTGTTATTTCTTGGGTGTCAATAGTTTTAAGTAAGAAGATTAATGAAAATTTTATTACAAAAAATTTTATTTTGATAATTGCGTGAATTTATTTACTAAAAATTATAGTAGTTAAATTAGAAGAAATTATGGTATGGGAATACCATAACATTACAATAATTCATTTGCCAAAAATTACAGAAACACATGCGATGGTTTGATGTACATGCGAAACACATGATATGCATGTACAAAGGGATGTTATCAACTCTCCACGGCCTCCATCAAAGGACCCATAAAATTGGGTCCGTGAGAGGACTTGGACCCACCCACAATGCAAAATATTGTTTTTACTACAAAATGTTTGCCAAAATTCGACCTACCAAATATGATTTCGACCTGTACTTGTAAAGGGTTTTTCATCCAGAAAATGGCCCAAGTTCAGCACCTTTGGAGGAAAGGTAAAATCAAACGGCCATATTTGTACGATAAGTTGCAGCAAGTAGCTGATAATAAAGAAATTTCCTATTTTATTCTACTTTCGTATTTAATAGGTAGGCAGATTGGGGTAAATTAGTTCGTAGACGATTGCCACCTAGGTAAGATCACAAAATCCATTAAAAAAACCCCCTGTTCAAGTCCTTTTGTTTTTCTTACCTACGGCATGTTTACTTATTACCTGAGAATCGTGAGAAATGTTAGGGGTGCATGCTACTTCAAAAAGAAAAAAGGAACACCGGAAGCGCCCCCTGCGCAATGCACCCCTCTTGCAACCACAAGCAAAGAAGAAAGAGGGCGAAAGATTTTTGTTATATTTGTGGAACATAGAAATAAAAAATATATAATTTCTCAAACTTTTTATTTATAATTTATGGGGATGATCATGATTCAAAACGATAATTATCACGATTTAGCGTAGGATCATAACCATAGTGATTAGTTCCAATAAGTAAATTTTTCCAATTTGTCGATTTCAAACAATCGATGATTTAAAACCTTTTTGGGTTTTTTTCTCAAGTTCACTTCTAAAGAAAAGAATTCATTTTTTTTAGCAACAATGAAAATTCGCCATAAACAAATTATTGATTAACAACTTAATGAGAAGCTCGAGGGGGGACTAAACATGAAACATCATTTTGACTTATTTGTCCAGACATGGGTAATCCGACAGGAAAAATCTTTAAAAAAAGACGAAAATTGAGGTAGTGGGTGTGGAAAACCAAGAAATACAAAAAGCACACAAAAAAATGAATCCATGAGCGTGTAAAATTACAAAGGAAAAAAAAGAAGCAATTTGCCAGTGAATAGTTTGTAAATTATTATTATTGCAATTATGTCATTTCTCTCAATTGAGGTTTTCCCAAATTGCCTTTTTTATTAAAAACAAAGGAGGGAAGGAAATAATTCAAAAAATTTGAGTAATATTAGAGTATTAATTATTGGAAATATTGCAGTCATGATTAAAGAAATCATTATTGTAATTATTGTGATAAATATTATTAATTATAATTAGTAATATTTTTATTAATATTTTTACCTAATAACCCAAAGCTAGTAAGGATAAGTAGTAGGGAGGATAAATGGTGTATTATAAAATAATAATAATAAGGTAAGGTTTTAAGTTATCCCAGAACTAGTTATACCTACAATAAATATGATTATATTATTTATAAGTATCAATATGCATAGTAAATATTATTAAAATAAATGGATAACATTTATTCTTATAAATAAAAGGAAACAAGTTTACAAATTAAAATGAAAATGTGATAAACACATGGGAAAATCCTTCGGTAATGACATGGCCATATGATTATTTGATTTTAATAGAATCATTTGAAATTTTAGTCCCTAGTAATTACTTATATGTAGATTCTTCAAATTAAAAATGTTGAGATTTTTAAAATAAAAATAAAATGCTATTACTTTGAAAATGACATAAATACATAGGAAAACCAGCAGCAGATCACATGCATCATTTTCTTTTGTGCGGAATTTTTGAATGGGACAATTTAAGGTTAAGCCTAAATTTGGAAAAAATAGGGAAAATTTTTGGCAAAAATTGTAGAAGAAAAATTTGGGGAAAAAATGATGATATAAGCATATCATTTTCTGAATTTTTGAAAATGTTATGAAATTTTGGCCATAGTAGGTACCTATATGTTGAAACTATTCCAATTTCAAATCTCAAATATATATATATATATATATATATAGCTCATATTATTATGAAGGTAAAGGTGAAAATGTAATGAACACATTAAAACACCTTTAGGTTATGAAACGGCCATATGTAGAAAATATTTGTAGAAAATATTTTGGAGCTCATATTGAGTACAGTCGGGTAAACTTGAATGTTTCAGATAAACTCAGGTAAAATAAGCGGTTAAAGCATATTTTTTTGGCAAATATTTGTAATTTTGTTATTATTTATTTATCTCTCTCATTACATTGTCGGAGAAGATGCCGATTATGTTATTTTTGGCTAAAGCTATATTAATACTTTGAAAATGGAGAATTTTGCATAATAACAGGAGAAGTAAAAGAATTTGGCAGGATGGGGCGAAAACTCAAAAACTTTGGGAGAAGCGGAAGAAAAGTAAAAATGTTTGGCATAATTTTGGCATAAGCGAAAATGTTTGGCATAAGTTGGGCAAAAGTTGAAATTTTTGGCATAATTAGGAGAGAAGTTGAAGCGTCTGGCATAAGCATGGGATATTTTTTTGGGGGCCATAATGAAGGCAAAACCTGATACGTTTGGCATAATTGGAAGAAAAATTGAAAAGTGCGGCATAAGTGCGACAAAAAATAGAAGGTTTGGCATAAATGGGGCAAGGGTGTTTTGCACAAGGGTTTAAGGTAAAGTCGAAAATCATGGGCATATAGTAGGAGAAAAGTGAATAACTTTGGCATAAGTTTGGTAAAAGCAATTTTTGGGAGCATAACGAGGGCGAAACGTGATATGGGTGGCATAATCGGAAGAAAAGAAAAGTTTGGCAAAGGTGTGGCAAAAATCAAAACATTTGGCATAAGCGGGGCAAAATTTGATAAATGGGTAGAATCGGACATAAGTGGATAATTGTAGCATAACGGGGGCAAAAGCGGATAAATTTGGCAGAATTGAAAAGAAGTGGATAATTTTGGCATAAGTGGGAAAAACTTGAAGAAAAGTTGGGAATTTTGGCAGAACTGGAGGAAAAGTTGATAAATTAGCAATAATCAGACGTAAAGGGAGAAGTGGGGCATAACGAGGGAATATTTTGGAAAAGTTTGGCATAATTTGATGCAATGGGAGGAGTCGGGCATAAGTTGGGAAAGGATGAAAAATGGGTAGAAGTTGGGAAAAAAATGGACAAATTGGCATAAATGAAAATAATGAAATAAGTAGGGTAAAAGGGGATAAGTTTTGGCATAATAAGGTAAAAGTTGAGATGTTTAACATAAGAGGGGGAAAAGGTGATAAGTTTGGCATAAATTGGCAAAAGTTGATAAGTTGGGCATAATTTGGGCAAGAGGGGAAGAGTTTTGGCATAAGGGGGGAAAATTTGATAAGTTTGGGGTAATTTGGAGAGAATGCAAGGAGTTTGGCAAAAGTGAATAAGTTTGGCAAAATTTGAGAAGTTTGCGACGACGGGGGATGAGTGGATAATGTTGGCATAATTCGGGGAAAATGTGAAAACTTTGTGGAAAGTTGATAAGAGTTTGAAAACTTTTGGAAAACTTGAGCAAGATGCGAGATGTTTGGCATAAGTGGGGCGAAACATGAAAAGCAGGGGATAAATGGGCAAAAATTTATAAGTTTGGCTTAATTAGGGCAAAATGTGAAAAGTTTGGCATAACGGGAAAAAAAATTGATAAGTTTGGCATAAGTTTTAGAAAAGATGAAAAATTTGCGATAAGTCGGGGAAAATTGAAAAAATTGACATAAGTTTGGGAAAGGTGGATAAATTGGCATAATTAGACATAAGTATAGATATGTTTGGGGTGATTGGGGCAAAAGCGGATAAGTTTAGTATAGTGGGATAGAAGGGGATACGTTTTGCATAAGTTGAGGAAATACAATAATTTAGGCATAAGCGAGAAAAACTTGAAAGAAAAGGGGAAAAGATTGGCATAAGGGGGGCAAAAGTTTGAGGAGTTCGACAGAATGGGATAATAAGGAAGGAGTTTGGCATAAGGGGAGAAAATTTGACAAATGTGACACAAGTTTGGCAAAAGCGGATAAGTTTGGCAAAAATTGGGCAAAATTTGAAAAGTTTGGCAAAAGCAGGGCAAAGGTGGGAAAAGGTGGCATGATTAAAAAAAAGGGGGATAAGGGTGGCATAAAGGGGGCAAAGGTGGATAAGTTTGGCATGAGGGGGGCAAAATTGGAAAATTGTGGCATAAGTAGGGCAAAAGTTGATAAGTTTGGCATAAGTGGGGCAAAATTGAAAAATTGTGGCATAAGTAGGGCAAAAGTTGATAAGTTTGGCATAAGTGGGGCAAATGTTGATAAATGTGGCACAAGCGGGACAAAAGGGGATAAGTTTGGGAGAAGTAAGGCAAAAGTGGATAAGTTGAACATAATTTAAGGAGAAGTGGAAAAGGTTTGGCATAAGGGGGAAAAAGATGCAAAAATTGTAATAATTTTGCGGAAACTTGATAAATGGGCATAAAGAAGACATAAACGAAAAAGTTTGGCGTAAGAGGGGGAAAAGGCGATAAGTTTAGCATAACGGAAGAAATTTAGGGTAATTGAGCATAAGTAAAGAAGCGGGGCATAGTTAAAGGGAATGGAATGGGTGGGGCATAATTATAGGGAAAGGGGATAGTTTGAAATAAGCGGAAAATAAGTTGAAAAGTTTGAAAAAAGACATAAAAAGAGGAGGAATTAGACATAAGTCGGGGAAGAGGGGAGAAGCGAGGGAAGTGCGAAAAGGGCAGAGGTAGAAGTTTGGAAAAAGTGGAATAAAAAGGGAAGTTTGAGGAAATTAAAGCAAAAAAGGGTAATTTTGGTTAAAAGGGAATAGGGTGGGCGAGGGGCGAAATATTTTGGGCAAAGGTGAATAGAGAAAGAGAAAGCGGAATATTGCACTTTTAATTAATTTTGGTTAAAGCGGAATAGGGCCGGCAAGGGGCGAAATATTTGGGGTAAAGGTGGGTAGAGTGGGGTAAATTGGGATAATCGGGGTAAAACGAGGCAAGTGTGGAATAATTAGGGTAAAGGCGGGCAGAGCAGGGTAAATGGGAATATTTTGGCGAAAAAAGGTTTAGGATTTAGGGTAAAGTTGAAGGTTTGAGGTAAAGGGGAGTAGAGGAAGCGGTTAAAGTATATGATTTAGACGCAAATATTTGTAATTTTGTTAGAAATTTTTTTTGTGCGTGGTCAGAAGGTTTGAGAAGAGGGGGATGATGTAAATTTTTGGGTAAAATTATAATAAGGGGGGGGGGGGGGGGGGGGGGGGGGGGGGGGAAAGAAAAAGAGG
>Ga0116231_10012022_pt1 | contig 12972 bp, 8 predicted proteins | sample S1TSphgellanicum_2_FD_89695 | JGI IMG/M metagenome (GOLD analysis project Ga0116231, IMG submission 89695) | Host-associated microbial communities from peat moss isolated from Minnesota, USA - S1T2_Fd - Sphagnum magellanicum MG | ecosystem: Host-associated > Plants > Peat moss > Unclassified... | reverse complement strand
TCGCTAGAATTCCATACCGAGTGATGATGATCGACGCTTTCCCATGTGTGTTGCGATGAGGAATACTTCCATGAAACATCCCGACCAAGCAGAAGGAAATCGTATTCCTGGGAATAGTTTTTTGGTCCGCCACCAGCAACTTCAGCAGCCAAAGATTAGCTGCAATGGGTGTGATGGACGGAAGCCTCCGCCACTTCTTGGTCAGAGGATTGCAGACGATGAAATCGTAAGTTCGGTACCGCTTGGGTGGCTCAAGACTAGCTGCGCCGGAGGAGACATGAATTGCTGGGTTGAAGCTTGCAAGAGGTAGCTTTTGAAAGCACACAAGTCCTCCCGCTGCAGTTATCATAACCATGGATTCGAGATTGAATGGAAGAAAGGTGAAAGACGGCAGGCTTAGCACATGATTCGATGGGTGATGCAACCCCAGCCATGCTCCCATCTCTAGGCCGTCGGTGACAGATTTAGGTCCTCCAAAGCGGGAGGTCGGGAAGTACCAGTCCGTCACTTCTGTCACTCTCGCCTCTAATTGCTTTCGCCTGAAGTACTTGGAGTGAATCAACACACAATTAATTAACGTCTAAACCGAATGCTCTCAAAGCCTTGCACACACTTAGGGTCCAGATGAGATCTCTCACAGGAAGCCTGGCAATTATGAGATCACCAACTTCCTCACAAACGACGGTGAAAGCAGCTGCTGCAGTGTGCCGCTGCGCGTCCGGATCATAACTCTGAACACTTCCATGATCAGTCTGCTCGGCCTCCATGACCTGCACTGTGGCACTAATACAGAACTCAGACATACATCTAGACATGTTGCTCTCTGTCAATTCCTAGAATAAAACTATGACGACTAATGGAATGAAGCTTTAAAGAATTTACTGGAATTAAAGACCAAACAATTGAACAGCTACAACAGCAACTAACAAAACAATGGAAGCCCAAGGTCAAGGAACAGCACCAAGAATTAACTACGTCCAGCAAGCAAACAAGCAAGGAGCGAGAAGAGCAATATGGAAGCAGCAGCTTGGAGGTGGAGGAGGAGGAGCTCCTGGATGTCTATATATAGGACTCCTTGCATGACTCCACCAGACTTCCGTCCGTCTTGAGAGTGAGTGAGTCTCGGTGGAGCTGAAGACGGGAGTTGGGAGCCAGCGGCTGCGGAGCTTTGCGAGGCAGTCTCGGGGGACGAGAAACAAATTGTTCTCCTCCCCCCTCCCCCCAAGAACCATGTCCGCCGTCCGGACCATCGCCAGCAACTGCGCGGGTGGGTGGGTTCACGACATACCTCCCAATGTTTTTTTTTTTTGGTGGCTATATATATAGCCAGAATGCGAATTGAAAAACTGAAAGTGCTCAGATCAAGTGTTTTCTGAGATTTTCAATAGCCACAATTTGACAAAAATTTAAGAAAAATCGACATTTTTATACATGGTTCAAGTAGGTAGCCAAAAATATAGAAGCACTGTTCAACGAATTTTACTTTCATATTTAACTTGTAGCCAAATTTGGCTGAATCGGCTTATACATGATCAGCACCTCACCTACACCACAAAGTTGGAGGGAAAAAAGAAAAGAAAAGAAAAAGAAACTACTCCAAGGGAGGATTTTTATTTTTATTTTTATTTATTTTTAATTTTATAAAATTTTATACTTCTGCTATAATAAAACTTCAAAATATTTTTACGTTTAGTTTTCTGAAAAAAATCTCATTTTTGAATTCATGTTCTGATTTCTTGAAGCTGAAAAAAGAAAATTAATCAAAATTACATTTAAAATGAAAAAAAAATCAGAATTTTCCCAAAAAGTTATGTTGAAAAAACAATTAAGGTATTGAACTCAACAGTTGGTCTATTACCTAGTAAGGTATGTTTCTTGTACTTTCGGCAAAAGAATAATAAATGTTGCAAAAACTGAAATTGGCTCTCCAAAGAACTTGAAAACATTTAATGAAAAATGAAACAATTTTAAATATTTTTAAAAAGCTTTTTTCATTCATAAACATAGTTATCAACCTACCATCCTAGTATTAAGGAAGGTTGTTTGTTTGTTTGTTTTGTCACATTGAGATCATGGATTTTTAATTAATTAATTTTTATTTATTTTTCCAATTTTGTGAGGTAGTTGGAACGTTTTTTGGGCAAATTTTTGCACTCTGTGATAAAAAAAATTGATATTTGTTTACTGTAAATTAGAATTAAATAAAAACCTAATAAATGTACTTATGAAATAATCTAACAATTTTTTAAAATCTAAGTGTTTATATATATATTTTGAAAGATTGATGAGTCTAGTAAAATGAACATGTGACGTTCCTCCTAGTAACACCCAAGGATATTTTTGTCCATAACTTGACTTGTCAAAGGCTTTTCAATGATGCCAAAGTGTGGCCCAATTATTTTGATTATTTTGTCTTGATTTTATTGAATTTTCATGAAAAAAAATCTAATATATAGATTTTGAAACTTTAATGATATGAAGATAATGTTGTATTTTTTATGTTCCTAAATGATCATTGTATTTAGAAAGCATTTTAGGAATGTAAAAGTGTTTCATTTCCTTTAATCTTTTGGTTTCGAAATACAAGTTTGAAAGATGTTTTGATTTTTTTGGGGGAATTTTTTTTCTAAGGTTTTTTTTGGTAATCTAGATTTTTTGAATGTAATTAATTGAGTAGGTATAATTTACTCATAAACTTTCAAAGCTCAAGAGTGAATTTGGAAAGGGTCATGACAATTAAAAATGTAAATTTGTATTAATTTTCACCTTTCTTTATTTCAACAAAAACTTAATCTCACATGTGCATGCAATGGATAAATATGAAAAAAATAAAACATTTTTGAAAAGAGGCCAAGGAATATAATTTGATCACTTTTGATTTTTTAACTATTCTTTGACATGGTTCCTAATGATATCATCGAAGAATATTTTTACCTTTTACTAGAGGGTTTAGACCTAAGGTGCAAGAACTATTGAATTTTGAATAATTTTTTAAATTAACAGTTTAGTAAAATTCAAGATTTCAATGAAAATTGAATTTAATACTTAGGCTCAAAAGTGTAGCCTTCAATATTACAATATGTGTTCAATAGCACAAGCCACAATAATATTCCTCAACAAATCGAAATATATTTTGATTTTATTGATTGCATTTATAAATTAGCAAAATAATACCCTCCAAATGCAAAAGGTTCTTGATATATACAAAGAACATGAACCTCCCTAAATATGATTGTGATTCTAACATTTAGATCATCAAACTATTGTGAATACATGTATAACAAATTGAGTCACAACTAAATTATACAATTGTACTTTTTTTGGATATAATTTTTCAAATTATTTTGTGATCATAACTCAAGTTAACCTTTAGTTGGTCATCTTATGATGTGTTTCTTGCTTGTTGGACATCCATGCCCAAGTTATATGCCATCTCAACTACCTACATGTAGTTTCAAACCTATCAATACCACTTTACATGTCTAATGTGGAAAGAATGTGAATAATAATATTTATCCACACAAAAAAACCCAACATATCTCAATATGGATGAAAAAATTTACAAATTTTCAAACTAGTAGATCATTTTGTGTTAAACCATCAATTTTAAATTAAGAGCATATTTAGGTTTAGGCAAAGCCTTTGCCTACTATAGATTGAATTCAATTTACCAATTACAACACAAATTAGTAAAATTTTATCTTAAAATTATATACAAGCAATTGACATTACAACAACTTTACAATTTATTACTTCCTACGTGTATGTTATTAAGGTTTTAATGAATCAATGTACATGGATCCATAAAAGACAATTAAGTTGTAAAATTGTCTAATAAATTTGCAATTCTATAGATTTTAACTTCCTATAACATAAGAAGCACTAACATATGAAAAATGAAATAGTTGAATGTGTGATGTATCACTAGTAGTTTATTAGTGGAAGAAGCTTGAAGTTCAATGCATTGATCTTTAGAAGTCTTCAATTTTAATGATGTGCACACTTTCATGTGGAGGATTTTACATTTTTAGATCTTGCAAAAAAGCATTTAAGGTCTTGATGTTGTTCTATGTCTACTCGTGTGCAATTTAGATTTTTCAGCTTTGGTTCAATGATGCAAGGTTGAAGACCATCAACAAACTACCAATATATACCAAGTTGACAACTCAAAAAATATCCATGCGAATGCAAAACTTTACAAGAACCCAATAAGTCATTTTATCATTTCACCCATGCATAAACAAGAGAAAGCAAAAGTCTGTAGAGAACAAAGTTCTTTTTTGAGAATCTGACATGAAAGTTACATAGAGTAGAAGAAGAAACAATCTAAAAGTACTAAAACACTATTTGTAGATCTCTTTACAAGAAACTTTTAATGACACTTTATAATCGACATTCAATTGGAAAAACCTGAAATTGAGACTTCTTGAGACTACCAAATGTATTTCTCATGATCCAAATCATTTTTCATCTATTTCATCTAAATGAGTTTCAAGGGGAGAATGTGACTTGCAATAACTCTAGACTTGTTTCCCTTTGCGATGTGCAATGTAATTTTCTTTCAAAACCACAATCATTATAGTTCAATTTCATCAAACAATCCATCATTGAACATCATCCATCTCATATATTATTAGTATTATTATTTTTATGTTTTTATTTATTTTTCAATTTCATGATGTTGTTCAAGTGGTGATGAATGTTTTTTTGGTGTGAATTTTTGTCAAAATGCAATTTTTTTTGATGTTGGGACCCCTAGAAACGTTTTTTTGAATTTTTATTTGCCAAAAAAAAGGGTCTTTGAATTGGGTTCACTAGATTTAAAGTGCATGCTTATAGAAGCCACCAAATAACAACAAATTACCAAAAAATCAAACTTTTGTGCATTATCATATTGACAATTACACCTATCATTGTGCACACATCACACAAAATAACATAAAAAAACACTAATTAGCCCATCACACCTAAAATGATTTGATAACCCACCATTAATTGGGATTATATCCCAAACATTAAATAGTTCAAACTTCATTCACCCATATATATTTAGCCAAATTTGACAATATTCAAAATATGAAAGTATAAAATATCAAACACCTTTTCATATTGTAGGCAATTGTGGCAATTTTGGTGATTTTTTCCAAAATTTAAAATAAAATATTGTGATGGAATACTTTTCACAAAATGACAAAAACATTCCACCAAAAAAATCACCATACTCTTGTACATATACATATAGAAATCCATAATATACATGTTACACATAAAATATTATTTTAAATGTAGCTTGTGCCATTGGTCAAAGTGTAAAAATGATTATGTAATTATTCCAAGTGTGAACATGATGCTGAGGATAAAGTTCAGTAGTGAAAAAAAAAATTCAGATTTTCAATGACAAAAAATATTCAAAATTCAAGACCTCCCACACCTTGAATTTAAAAATTATGAAATTACCTTTGTTCAATCCTATTTAATAAGGGCTTTCTAATAGAACTAAGAGCAAACCCCAATTTCCCAAAAAAAATAGTTTTGCTTTTACTGATTTTTTGCTGATGAAAATGTTCAAAATTCAATAACATTTGCACCATAGGTCTAAACAATGCTAAATCACCTTGGTGCACCCCTACTCATTGAGGTGCAGTATGATTTGGGAAATCTCATAATTTATTTCCACCTATTTCTGCTTTGAATTTCACTTATTCTTTGTTGATTTTGGATCTATTTCTTTTGGTCTTTATTGTAAGCAACTTGTTGCATATTTATCTATTCACTATTTTCGATTTTCTATGTGTATAGCTAGCAAACATACAATCCTATACATTAGAACTAATATGACATAACTTGCAGACAATGTCTGCACTTAAGATTAGTTCGTTGCATGTTGATCAATAGTGGGAGATTGTATGTATATAGCTTCTGTACATTCCATATTATTAAATTATTGTTTGTGCACTTATGCATGTGCTTATCTTCCTCATTTTGTTAATATTACAAGTTAGCTAGTTGTGTTGATTTAATCTTAGACAATGGCAGACTTTGAAGGTTTCAGAGGTTATGGGCCAACACTACGGGCATGTTGATAATTTTGATGGAAGAGATTACATGTAGTGGAAACTCAAGATTGAGACTATGTTTAATGTAAGGGAGTTGTGGAGCCTTGTTGGTGGGAACAAGTAGAGGATAGTGGAAACCCATGTGAATGCCTTGGTTGCATACATTAAGCAAGAGAATCGTGCTTTCAGCCTCATCATTCAAAGTTTGTTAGATAATCAACTTATTGTTGTTCGCCTAGAGAAAACCGCTAAAGGGATGTGGGAGGCTTTGACAAAGTGGCATCTTGACAAAGGATTGACAAATAGACTTTTCCTGACAAGGAGATTCTTGATTAGCCAGACGAACTTTAGTGAGACCATGGAACAACATATAAATAAGTTAAATGTGCTGGCAGAAAAACTCGAGGCCATTGAGACTAAGGTGCTTCTCGAGGTCAAGGTGATGGTATTTCTTTAAAGCATGCTTGATAGTTACAAATTTGTAGTTATGTCCTTAGAGTTCTATGAATCTACGAAACTGACATGGGAGGTAGTTATTACCAGATTATTCAATGAGAAACTCATGAGAAAAGAGAGAAGTGATGCTCCTAGTACAAGTGATGTAGCTCTTGTTCACACAAGTCAAAAGAATGTAGGCTTTAAGAAGACTACAAGAAACAAATCTCAAGATGTTTGTAACTATTGCAAAATGAAAGGTCATTGGGTGAGGGATTGCATAAAAAGGAAGAAAGATGAAAAATCTAAAAAACCTAAAAAGAAGATTAATTAAAAAAGGGAAAACATGGAAATAGTGTTACCGATCATAGTGAGACATTTGTCATTACAACATTGTCAATGTCTAGTGATAAATCTTGGTATGTAGATTTTTGTGCATCCATGCACTTGTTTCATAGAAGGGATTGGTTTTATGACTTTGAAAAAATATCACCAATAAAAATTTATATGGGAGACAATTCAACACAAGAGATAGTTGGAAAAGGGAAAATCAAAATAAACATGATAGTGGGAGTTGACAATATTTCTGCCATATTTAGTGATGTCATTTATGTTCTTGGCTTAGCAATTTTATTTTTTCTGTGAGCAAAACAAATCTCAAGGGTATAGTGTTGAGTTTGGTGATGATTTTTGTGAAATAAGAAATAATCAAAAGAAGATTGTTGCGCATGGGTTAAAAAAAATCGACTCTATGAATTATAGTGCACCACTCTTGTTGTTGTAGAACAAGTTCACATTGTTGTGAATGGGAGTTCCACGAAGGATGTAAGTTTGTGGCATTAGTGGCTAGGCCATCTTAGCATTGACAACTTGAGGTTGTTAGCAAAATATCAACTTGTGGATGGGTTCATAATCAACAAGGATGAAAAATTAAAGTTTAACAAAGACTATGTGTTCAAAATGCAACATAAGGAATCATTTCCCAAGGAGGGACAATCAAGATCTAGTGAGGTCCTAGGACTAGTCCATTGTGATGTTTGGGGACTAGCAAAGACCATTTCTTTTGGAGGAGTGCGGTATTTTTTAACTTTCATTAACAATTGGTTGAGGAAAACATTTTACTATTTTTTGCAAAGAAAGGGAAATTGTTTTTCAAAGTTCTTGGAGGGTGAAAGCACAGTCAAGTAGACCAATTACTATACTTTTCTAGGTTGAATTACAAGTACTTAAGAATATATCATGAAATTATGAAACATGTAATTTGGTTGGGTAGAAAGATTGAAGTTAATATGGTTCTTGATTTTATCTTTAAAAAATGATAAATTTTTTTTTAATCAACAGTTAAGTAAGATTATTGTGAATGAAAGTAGGTGCATGCAAATGTCCTATTTCATAAAAGTAGGTGCAAGTAGATAAAAGCAATGTTGAAATGATAAAATAAAATGGGAGCCTTAAAGTATACCATAGGTTTTTTGAAAACATGTAATTTAGAAATGTTATATTTGGTTTTTGGAAATGAAGTAAGTTTAAAACATTTAAATTTTAAATTTTCAAATGCATTATTTACACACTTTTATGATGCAATTGCTTTTCATTCTTGTGAAATTTACATTCTTATGATGTCAATTGAAAAGTTCTTGAATTATTTTAATGTTAAATGTGAAAATCACTACTTTCAAATTAGAGAAGACTACTTTTGTGGTCTACGTGAAATGCAAATAGGAAAGAAGTTGAAAGTTTTAAGGAGCGACAATGGTGGAGAGTTTGTTTCCAAGGAATTTGAAAATTCATGGGATTCAACATTAAAAGTTTGCACCTTATAGCTTTCAACAAAATGGGGTAATGGAACGAATGAATTAGACAATCATGGAAGCAACATGTTACATCATAGTGACTTAACTGGTGCAAAATTTTGGGCATAAGTTGTAAATACTTTAGCTTACATCAAAGCATCTGTCTTCACAAAGCTGTGAATGGAACATGACACCTAAACAAACATGGAGTAGGAAGAAACCTTTAGTGAATAACTAAAGGTGTTTGGATGTGCAATGTATGCACAAAGACTTGATGACAAAAGAATTAAGCTAGATGCCAAAAGCACTAAATATGTTTTTGTAGGGTACAACTTAGATTTTAAAGCTTACAAATTCATTGAGGAGTCAAATGGAAAATTGATCATTAGTAAAGATGTGGTTTTTAATGAGGTTGTGAAGAAAGATTCTAAGTGGGAAGAACAGCAGGGACACTAGAAGTTGGAACAGTGGGAAGAACAGCAGGGACACCAGAAGTTGGAACGAAACTTGTAAACTTGGAGCACAAAGATGAAGAAGAAGTGGGAGTAGAAAAGTCCACCCCACATAATGAGACTATATTTCAAATTGGCATTGTGGTGTAATTGGACCAACTTGAACTACCTGATCAAGTTACATTGCATGAGTCTCTATGTAGAACAACTAATGAACAACAAAATGTGAAGCAATCAACTAAACTAAAAAGTGCACCAACAAAGTTCATGCACTATGCTTGTGTTGTTACATCTTTGGATGAACCACTAACACTATTAGAAGCTTTACAAAGAGAAGACAAGAAGCAGTAGAAAGAAGCAATAGATGTAGAGTACAATTCTTTGTTACATAATGGGACGTGGGAGCTTATGAAGCTTCCCATAGGAAGAAAGGCCATTGGCTGTAAATGGGTGTTCAAGTTGAAATAGAAGGCGAATGATGAGATTGATCCCTACAAGGCATGTGTGGTGGCGAAAGGTTTTTCACAAATTAAAAGGATCGATTATAATGAAACCTTTGCATTAGTTGCAAAATATTCTTCAATTCTTATGTTACTAGGGATATCAGCTATGTTGGATTTGGAAATCCATCAGATGGATGTGAAAATAACCTTTTTCCATGGCGAGTTGAACTTGAGAATGTTCACATGGTATAGCAGAGAGGTATGAAAAACCCAACTATAAAAAGTTTGTGTGCAATTAAGAAGGCAATATATGGATTGTGGCAAGCATCATAGGTTTGGAATAAAAGAATAGATAGTTTTATGAAGCAAAAGGGTTTTAGACAATGTAGATCAAATATTAACATTTATGTTCAAACAAAACAAGGGCAAGTTGTCTACTTGGTGCTTTATGTAGATAATTTATTGATCCTCAGTAAGAGTTTTGATGAAGTTAAAAAGGTCAAGTTAGCTCTTTTAGAATAATTTGAGATGAAGGATTTGGGAGAACTTGAATTCTGTTTAAGGATTCAAGTAATCAAAGATCAAATGAACAAAATGATTAGCCTTAGTCAAGCTAAGTACATAACTAAAATACTTCAGCATTTTAGAATGGAAGAGTTGAAACCATTGAGAACACCTTTTGACATCAATGTTCAACTCACCAAAGGACAAGTTCTTATAATTTAGACAAGGAAATTGCTAAAATGGAAAAGATACCATATTAGAAGGCAATTGTTAGCTGCATCATGTATTCCATGATTGCAACTAGATTGGATGTGGTAGCCATAGTAAGAATTGTGAACCAATTCATGTAGAATCTAGGTTATGCACATTGGAAAGTTATAAAGCGAATCATGTGGTATCTCTAGGGTACATGTGATTAATAACTACAATTTATAGGAGCATCAAAAGGCAATGAAGTGACTGTAACACCTTACTATGATTCTAATTGAGGCGGAGATTTGGATTCCAGAAAATCCACCACTGGGTACATGTTTATTCTTGGAAGCACTGTTGTGAATTGGAGCAATAAGCGACAACCTACTATAATGTTGTCCACTACCAAGGTTGAGTATATGGTGGTTAGTCAAGTTGCAAGAAAAGCAGTGTGGCTATAAAGGTTGTTGAATGAACTTGGATTTGCATAGAAAGAACGTATAGTGATCCACACTTATAGTTAAGGACACATAATACTAATCAAGAATCTTGTTCATGACAACAAAACAAAGCACATTGATATTCAACACCGGTATGTGAGAGATGTGGTTGTTGTTGGAGAAGTGTTGTTTGTGTACTGCTCAACAATGAGCATGTGGGATGATATTCTTACAAAAGGTCTTCCTAGTCCAAAGTGTTGTGTACCGAGGCTTTTGGGCTTGGAAAATTCAAGATGTGACTGAATGGGAGTGTTAAAATAATAATTTTGATTCTGAAATCAAACTTGAGTTACTTGTGTCCTAGATTTTTGGGATTGCATATGTTTAGATCAGGATGTAGTTTATTCCCACCTACTTTTGCATTGAATTTCGTCTCATCTTTGTTATGATTTTTTCATTGATTTTAGATCTACTTTTTCGGTCTTCACTATAAACAACTTTTTCTTGCATACTTATTCATTCACTGTTTTCAATTTTCCATGTGTGTAGCTAGCATGCATACGATCCCATACACTAAAACTAGCATGAAGTAACTTACAGACAATGTCTACACTCCTAATTAGTTCATTGCATGTTGATCAATAGTGGGAGAGTGTATGTGTATTGCTTTTGTACATTCCATATTATTAATGTGTTGTTTGTGTATTTATGCATGTGCTAATCTTCTTCATTTGTTAATATTACAAGTCAGCTAGTTGTGTTGATTTAATCTTAGACAATTGTAGACTTTGAAAGTTCACACACACACACACACACACACACACACACACATATATATATATACATATAAACCGGAAAACCTAAACCCACAAATATATATACATATACACACACATGCATAGATTATGCATTATACTATACCTATTGTGCATAAATCATCCATAAAAAATTCATGTGAGAAGTATTAATGATCGTAAAGAGCACCAGGAGCATACTTGTTTCATTGATTCTATCACATTAGAGCTTCATTATGGAGCTTAAATAGGATGGAGCTTCATACCTCTTGCAGAATCTGCCGCAGATTCTGTGTGCGGAATCTGCGCACAGGTGCCCTTCACAGTAGCGAACTGGCTAGCAATGGCAGATTATGCCAGCATGCGCCTTCCTCGGCATAGAGTCGTCGCTCTATGAAGGACCCCAGTGGTGAATCTGCGCGCTCGTGTGGTGATGCCGGCAACGCAAAGAGCGGCCATTGTGTCTTGATTCCAAGGAGCGTCACGAACTGTTGTCCAAAGTAGGAGAGTGTCACAGCTACGGGAGTGATTGCGGAGAGTGAGTGCGGGAGCGATTGCGTACTTGTCCCGTTCGTTTTTCTGTCTGCATCCCATTATCACACGTCTTCTTGCTTTCTTTCTTTCTTTTTCATTTGATCTGTTTCTTGACTACCGGAAGAAGTTGATGTCACGCGTTTTTTTTGGTATCATAAGACAGGGAAATGTTGCTCGAGTCTCGTTGGAAACAGTTTCAGTGTTGCAGTTTTGTGGTGACTGGCAGTAGTGACACGTTGTGAGGAATATTGTGATGTCTATTTCTGTGATCGGGAGAGCGGGGTGTGTATATTGGAATACTAGAACAGCATTTCTTGGCGGCAGTAGCAGGAACATAGAGACAGAATTGTGTGTCACCAAGTGACATTGGTGCTCGTGAGACAATAACTACTTACGTTCGTTACATTATTTAATATTCAATACCTTCAGAATGAATTCAGCATGCATTTTTTCATCTTTAAATTTAATACTAATAATACACCACTACGATGAAAAATTCGTGCTAGGAGCAGAAGCAGGGAAAACGGTAATCATCATGTAAATTGTTTTATGATATGTATGTCCAGTCATTTCGTCACGTTTGGAGCTCAAATTTCCTGGAGCCTTCAGCATCCCTTTCTTTTGTGGATAGTGTTCTGGACCCTCTTTTTGGAGTCTGAAAGCTTTCTGAAGCCTTTACTGTGGGAATGGTGCTGTTTCTTTCGCTGGTAGAAATAGCAATTGTTGATGACAGGGGGTCTAGGGTTGTTCCTAAACTCTAAACCCCAATGTGTTCAAAACTTCTCCTATCACAGCTCTGTTGCCATATATGTTAATATAATAAATCTCTTCACTGCTTGATGGCTGGACAGAAACTAGGAATCAACGAGGAGAGCTTTGTGGTGGATCTCAAGAACTTGAAGGTGTACAAAAGGTGCAAGACTTCCTTTCAAATGAATTCTATACAACAACCAGACTGTAAATCTACATGCCCCCCTTGTGGTGCTTTATTTAACACTCTGAGGCTTGGTGAAATGCTTGCCACATGCATTGCACTTACCACAGATGATCCTTCCTGTGTTTGATCATTGCAATGAATGATCTGAATATAGTTGATGGTTTGCACCTGTTTCTGATCATGTCTGGTGTGGTGATGATGATATTTTGATCAACCTTTGCAATACATTAGATGTGTATGTGAGGTGTTAGGTTTTTTCCAAAATGGAATTGACAGTTGTCGGAAATAGTGAGGGAAAGCCAGATGCAACATTTTCATTTGCTGATGATGATTTCATGGCTGTGTCATCCAGCTTGATGAACTTTTAAATGGCCTTTGTCAAGTATACAGCT
>Ga0116231_10012021_pt1 | contig 12973 bp, 9 predicted proteins | sample S1TSphgellanicum_2_FD_89695 | JGI IMG/M metagenome (GOLD analysis project Ga0116231, IMG submission 89695) | Host-associated microbial communities from peat moss isolated from Minnesota, USA - S1T2_Fd - Sphagnum magellanicum MG | ecosystem: Host-associated > Plants > Peat moss > Unclassified... | reverse complement strand
TTGGGTAATAATTGTCACAGAAAACAAAACCCATCAAAAAAAAAACAAAGGTCCGAGCAGTGCCTGGAAACTGCCCGGACAAACAGACAAACAAACACTGTAGCTTTAATATATAAGATTGTCAACAAAATTGCATAATATAATTTCTTAAATCAAATAAAGGTTTGAAATGTGAGAATATACAATTTAATTTTTTATTAAATTTCTATCAATATTTAAGTAAAACTTAAATTATTATATGTGTAGAAATAATAAAACTTATAGTTTCATAAAATCAATTAATTATATGGCATTAATTAATATCTGAGAATTAAAATTAATTATCTAAATTAATCTTACATTAGAAATAATATGGTTAACATAAGAATAATAATAATTATTATTATTATTATTATCCATTTATAAATTTTATATGTGAATAAATGATAAGTCACAAATCTAAATTGAATTCTATTGGTAAAATTATGATATATCAAAAAAACATTTATAACATAAGTTTTGGAATCAAATGAAGGTTTAATATATGAAAGATACATTTTTATTCATATTATATAATTCAATTATAAATCATGTGTTTGAATGTTTTTTTTCCAAGGGATGGTCATTGAAATGGTATTCAATAACAAAATTTAAATTATTATTTTTTCAAATAATTTTTTAATTTTTAAAAGGGAAAAAAATATAGTTGTGTATATTATTGAAAAAACTTTAAATTTTAATTTCAATTTTTTCATTTGGACAAAACCTTTATAAGATATCAAATATCAATAATGATGTTTTGTGTAATGTTTTAAATGAAATAACCTAAATGGAATGTAGACTACAATTTTGCCATAAGTGAAGTGGCTTGGTTGTAAAGGAGTTGATTTCCATCCTTGGAGTTCAAGGATTAATTCCCACAAATGATATGGGTTCTAGTCAACGGTGAGATGTTGACCAAATATTCCCTAGAAACACCTAAATGCTTATTAAGTGTGCTTAGGTAAGCATAATAGATGGCTTACCTGACAAGTTAAACTAGTTTTTATAAAACCTAAGCTAATTAATGACATGTGTCAACATGCTATATGTTGAAATTAATGAAATAACCAATAATGTATATAGATAATAATAATTTGATCTTAACATCTAGATAATAAACATTTTTAAAATAAATATTTAAGTAAATATAAATAATGTTGTTACATTGTTTAGTCATAAAATCAATCACAAAATGATGATGCCAAGTAAGCTAGTTTGGGTGGATGAAAAGTTCATGTAAGTCACATTCTCAAACAACTACATTGTGACTTGGTGCCATGTATTGTTTTTTGTGACTAGAATTTTATGCAATTTTTCCAAGGTGATGAAGCCTTATAATTATCACATGTGGTAATTACAACTAAAAACTAATCATTAATTTATGCGTTGATTTGCAAATTCCTTGTAATGTATTATGCTCAAAATAATATCATTACAAGGTGTTTAATCAAAAGTAAAAATAATCTAGAAATAATTTTTGTTATTTGCAATTAAGTAATTTTTCAAACTTTGTTTGAATATTTTTAAGTATTGGTATTCTTTTAACCATTGAAGCATTTTCAACTATTGGTATTTCTTCAACTATTGGAACATTTTTAGGTATTGGTATTTTCAATTAGTAAATTATTTTCAACCATTGGTATTTTTTCAATTATTAAAACACTTCCTTCAATTTTGGAAAATTTCCAAGTGTTGACATGTTATTGGTCAGGGGAGTTGTAATTTGTATATTTGCAAAACTAACACAATTTTCTTTTTGTTTTCTTTTCACATGTATTGAATATGATTATGCATTTGAATTCTAATAACATTGATATTACATGATGAATTTAATAATTGAACAATGTATTTTAAAAGTGCACTTGAATGAGTTTCCAAAAGGTTTATCAAAATAAAATCTAAAGCATCAGTCCAATGAAAATGTTTTTTTTTTAATACAAATGTTTGCAATTTTGCTTCATTGGTTTGAGAGTGTTAGGTAATCATCTAAATTTACAAATGATATAAGATTTCAAATTAGAATTGGGAATTTTCTAACATCACATGTATATTCAATTGGTTCAAAATGTCAATTATTATAAATAATATTTAAAGATTCATTTGGTATTCCACATCTAAACATATTCTATTTGAATTTTTATTGCAAACATAAATTGGTCATTATAAATGTAATTCTTCTATCCAAAAAATTGTTGTAAAATTCCCCCATAAGGCTCCTATTATAACACTTTGGGATTTTTTACAATGTATTGGTGTTCATTGGAAACTTGAACTGATGTAAATCATATAAAAAACTCGGGATGACATTTTTATGTTTTTTGTGTATTTGATGCCAAACATTTTTTTAAAACGTTGCATGTACTATTTTGTCTTATTTGGAGGGATGTTAATGAATACTTCAATAAATAAAATATGAAATGAAATAAACAATTACCAACATCATAATTATATGAAGATTAAACAAATAAAAAATAACATTAAATGATATAGACATATTATATTACATATTGACCATTTTTATATTAATATGGATGAATTTAGGGTTTGGAATTTTGGTTTAGGGTTAAAGGGTGTAGGTTTTAAATAAAAGTTTTAAATAAAGGTAAAGGCTAGGGTGTAAGGTGTATGGTTTAAAATCAAGGGTTAAAATTTAGGTGTAGAGTTTTAATTTAAGGTAAAAGTTAATGGTAAAGATAAAAGGGAAGTTTTAAGATTAAGGTTTAAAGTCTAATGTTGAAGGTGTAAAATTAAGACTAAGGTTAAGGTTTAAGATTAATGTTTTCAAAGAAATTATTCTACAGATATTGCATCAAAATATTGTGGATATTGCATCATTAACATCAAAACATTTTTAAATATTATAAATCCAAAATGTATATGTATTATTTACATGTAGAACTTTACAACACTTTTGAATAACTAAAACTTAGTGAATTCTAGACAATTTAACATTTAACTATCTAAATTCCCAAAAAATGAAAACTTAGTTATTGAAATTCTAAAGAAATCAAAACTTAATTATCTAAATTCTAAATAAGCATGCAAATATCCATTGAAAGCTTTAACATAAGTTTTTATTTTGGTTACCCTATTGATGCCTTCTACAAAATATGGTAGACCACCATCTTTTAAATTAACATGACCTTGGGCAGATCACTATTTGTATTTAGTGGAAACCTTTTGCATTTGAAAGGTATTGTTTGGTTACACAATCCTAAATGAGATGAATGGCAATCAAAGGAATTTTTTTTCAATTTTGGGAGGTAGATAATATAATGATTATACACAAGAAAACTTGATCAAATTTGGCTATAAGACAAAGAGGAAATTAGATTTTTTTAAATAAAATTTTTTTAATTTAGTTTTGCAACTTGTTAAAACTTATAATTATGATTATAATTATGGAATAGTTGAAAGTAAATTGGTATTTTTTAGGCTTGCATTAATTTTAAAATTTTAAAATTCAATATTTCATCTACTTGCAACCCATTTTCTAAGAATAAACATCTACTTACATTTACTTGCATTTTTTAAAATCCATTTAAATCCATAATATTAAATGTTTGATTCTTCAATATCATTTTAATACATTGAAAGAATATGTTTAAGATCATAAATAATTTTTTAATGTTAATATCAAAAAAAAATTGTATGGTTTCTTTTCATTTATGTTGATGAGGATCAAGAGTTGTTTACTTTACCATGTTTTCAACCCCATATAGTGCTTTGAAACTTTCCATTTCAAATCATCGTGACTTTGGAGAACTAAATTGTAAAGGTAGAATTAAGGTGTTGGAGATAGCTAGTGTTCCAACCAACTCAAGTAAGCAAAGATGAAAGTGCAAGAGTCAAGGTTAGGAAAGAAAATTATAACAAGGAATTCATTTGGAAAGAGAAGCTTAGCAAAACAAGGACATGACTAGCATGGTTTAAAGTGTATGCTTGACAAGGTGTCAAAAATTCCACTATGTTAAAAAGTTCAAGGTGGTGAATTTAATCTTTAATTGACAATTGACCAAAACAATCCCAAGTGGGATGAGGAACCTACAATAAATAACTAACCAAAAATCATGTGAAATGTGAAAATTTTGAAAATAATTGAACTTTGTAGAATTGTAAAGGATGTCAAGCTAAAGTTTTTGGTAAAAACATTTTATTTTCTTCTTCTTTTTCAAAATCCTCATCATTGAAAATGCAATTTTACTAGTTATGGGTTACATTTAAAATTTCACATTTTTGAAATTTTTGACCAAGTTGCCATTTTTCATCATTAGTGAAACTTTTAAGGTAAATAGAAGGTATACATATGAGGTTTGTGGCGAAAAGAAATCCATTTGGACTTGGGATGAGGTAGAAGCAAAGGGTCAAAGATGTGCATCCACTTACAATATTAAAAAAAATGATTCATTTGATTTTCAATGTTTTCATGTGCTAATTTTGGACACTCCAAACCCAAAAGTTGGAATGCCAAACTTGTGTAGTGCAACAAAGAGCAATATTTCCTTTGGTGAAACCCTTGCTATCATGTTGGCGAACTTCTTCTCTCATTGGAAAGTTCGAAAAAATTAGAAGGAAAAGGGACATCACAAGGGTAAGAGAGAAGGAATGAGGTATTTTTAACAACATAGGCATGTCAATTTTTGAGAAGTGGTAGGGTTGTAGACCAACTTGGTCCATGGTGATATTTAAGGATACCTAGTTTCATCACTTCAATATGTTCAAAGTCTTAGTTTGCTTGTTCACTACAAAACTTTTGTCATAAAAAAAGTTAGATGAGAGTGTGTGCTCAATGCCCTAAAAGTTGAGAGCATAAAAAGACGCAAAGTGCAAGTGAAGTTTTTTGTTTTTGTGCAAGCTTAGGTTAGATGCTTGCTTGCAAAGAAAAAAATGTAGGAAGAAAGGGAGGGCTGCAATGCATGGTTGGGGATGATAAATGGAAGAAAAATGAAGCCCCATTGAACCCATACTTGATTATGACAATGTTTGAAGCATGAGGGATAAACAAGTAGAGCTGCAACAAGGGCATGCAAGCAAGGCTAAAGATACATTTAGAGTCATTTTGGAGACAAAGATGGCCAAAAAAATAAAATTGAACTAGTTATTTTGAAAAGCTAAATTTAATGCATTCACCTAGTTCTATTTAATTGCCTCTGCAATGACAACCCATTGCCCAATTGATGTTTGACTAGCTTTGTTGGCTCATCCATGCACTATGCACCTTTTTCCTTCCTCCTCATAACCCTATTGTTTACCCTTTCTTCTTACATTTTTACCTTCACACAAGCTACTACCTTAAGTTGGCACAAAAGCACTCAGGCTCCCCTTGCTCTTGCGTCCTTGAATGCACTCAAGTTTTGTAGCAATTTCTTTGAGTGCACTCAAGCTTCAATGCATTGAGCACGCAATTGCACCTTGCACTTATATGCACTCAAGTTTTGTAACAGTGAGGAGACCTAAAAGTTTGAACGTTTTGATGCTCTAGAGGTGCTAAAGCTAAGCACCCTTAATTGCAATGGCTTTAAGTTTTGATCACAGTGGAGACTTGATTATACATGTTGTCATGTACTCTAAACTCTAAACCCTGCACCCTATCAGGTCATGCCATTGCTTTGCTCAATCCCTCTTTTCATGTTATATGCCTTTTTGCAATTCTCTTCCCCAACTCTGACCCTTGCACCTTCATCTCTTCCTGATGTAAACTGTGAGATTGGGGGAAGGGTAGAATCTGGGTCAAGATTTGAAATGGGCACATCATGATGGGTAATCATTGCTAGCCCACATTATGATTTGAGTCTTCCCTTTTGCTTCTAGAGATGCAATAGAAACTTAGGAAAACACATGTGTTAGCATAATGGTTTGCCTGAAATCCGTGATGAAGATGAAGTTTTGCCCTGGACAATGCTTTCTTGCTAAGATCTTTTCAGTGCCTCTCCTTGTGTTCTTCTGTGCTGCTTATCATGCCCTGCAACTTTGAGTTGCTGACTACATCTTTTTCTTACATTGGATTGCTTGTCCATCAACTATGTGGAGCTGCTCATTGAATGATCAATATTTTGGTCACATCTCACTGCTGCCTTGTCATTGCCTCCTGTGTTCTCTTTGTTTTTGTTCCCATCTTGATCCATCTCTGAGATGAGTATTTTACTCCAGTCCACTCCTGCATAACAAATTTTCACTCTTATAGTCACATGATTGTCACTCTGAAGAGATTCTGCCATTCACCCTAAGCTTCCTACAGTCAAAGTGCTCTTTCAAATACATGCAAGCAGCAGATATAACATCATGAGGTCTATGCAAATACTCTACAAAGTTCCTAATGTGGCAGGATCTCTCCAATTACTTGGTAATTCCATTAGATAATTGCTGTTGATCAGGCCCAGAGGTCAAGGCCACCTGCCATCCAGTCAGGATCCTCCCAATGGCCATTACCTAAAACATACACATTTTGGCAAGTAGATTGTGTGCCAGAGTGACAGCAGAAACTCAGACCTCATTCCTGTGAAATGCATAAGAATCCCCATGGATTGCAAGGTAAGCACTTGCAGGTCTTGCATGACATGAGATGTTCTCTTGACCAACAACAATTGTCAAATTTTGTTGCTATTCAGCAAAATTCCAAACTCAACTTGGTAGGCACTACAACAGCTCCTTGCAGCCCTAGAGATCTCATCCCAGCACTAAAATGGTAAATGCTTGAGAAGCCCTTTGCATCAGGTGCATGAGAGAATAGAAGCATCTGGATGTCAAGGAGGAGTTAAGCAGGAATACTGCATTCAATCCAGTCACTGCAACCATAGAGCGAGCCAGTTCAAGGTGTGAAGAGGCTGCTTTACCCAAAAATGGCTACCCAAATTTACACAAAAGTAGCATTCAAAAACCTCCCTCTAAGGCAAACCCTCAATGCTGAAAGAGAAACTGAAAATAAAACCGATACATCTGCAAAGATGAAACCAGATAAAGAGATCAGAAAATCCTGCAGAAAACTGCAAGACCATTGAAGAATTGCAAATGGAAGTGCAGTTTTCAGCTTCAAAGAGAAACTAAAACAAAAAAATAGATACATCTGCAAAGATGAAACAAGATAGAGATCAAAAAATGGTGCTGAAAATTGCAAAACAATTGAAGAATAGCAAAGATTGAGAGATGCAAGACAATTGCATTTTCAGTGTCAAGGAGAAACTAAAAATAGACAACAGATACATCTGCAAAGACCAGCTAACTCTTCATATGTAATTTACACCAACTGTTTGAGAGCAGGATCTGCCAAGCAATGAGACTGATAGACTGTACAGCAGAATGAAGGGGGGAAGAATTGTCTAACACCTGAGCATCATTCTTCCCGAACTGGACGCTTCTTAGAGCGAGAATTGACTACTTGGTTTTCAAAGTCTGTGGGTTCCAGCTCCTCCTTCCATAAGCCTTGCTCTTTCAGTTTCTCAATCTCAGAACTCTGTGAAACAAAACCACACACACACACACACACACCACTGTCAAAACCTTCCTGTTCTTCCAGACCTTGTCCACCAAATAGATTCATCATCTGTCTACAATCTGATCTTACCCTATCCCAGACACTTCCATAACAAACCAAACCCAATCCTCCTCAGCATGTGTGAACAAATCCACAAATATTCCTGCAAACCAAAGCAGCAGGAATTGTGCTCTACAAAACTGTTTTCCCTCTCTACAATTATTCAATTGCTATCATGTAGACCATAGAAATTCTTCTTCCTTTTATCTTTCTTGTACTGCAGAGCAATCGTCTAATTTCGGCATTGATGTGAAGCCAAGTTCAAAGATGTCCATGTAACAGTGCTTCAAATTTTGCAGTAAAGCCTTTTCATGACCTAAATTATCAGAGAGCCCAGATTGCACTCTCTCTGCAAGCAAGTTGTTTGTATGTGTGCGTGTGGCTAGTTACCCCAAATCCAGAAAACCAGGGAAGCATTTGAAGATGGGTTCGCCAACTCTTTTTACCTCTGCAAGGGCTTCATTCTCAATTGCTTTGGACAACAAGAAGCCTCCAAAACCAGCAGCAGCTGCTAACGAAATTGTAAGTGCAACAGCAGAGACTGCTGTCACCCACAGTGTGTCACCATCGCCAGCTCTTGTAATCGCCACCAAACCCCTATCACAATTTCCCCTTTCGCAAGCCTTTCTCCCACCGAAAAAGCTTGGAACGGAGCTGCTCAACCGTGAGCATCGTCCCTGTGGGAGGCGAAACCCGAGTGTTCTGTATGTGGAGAATCCGTCCCTGACATGCTTTGCGACAGAAAGAACCTGTTCCTGGCGCCTTCTGTCGTTGTTTCCTGGAGCTCCGGAGATACAAGCTTGATTCAAACTGCACAAGAGAGCATTTGAACACATGATGGATAAAGTGATTGTGATGAAGAAAAGCAAAAGCAAATCGGCGATTGTGCGGCTTGCTCTTTCTGAGAACCACACAACTAGCGCTGGAGAACAACACTACTGTGCACCTCCTCCTCTTCCTCTTCCTCTTGCACACTCTCCAGCAACTCTACGGACATCTCTACCAAAATACGTACACAAATCGACAATACGTATATCTCTTTGATAATACGTAGGTGAATAGAAAAATATGTCCTTATAAAATACGTACATATATATATATATATATACATATATCAATGTATTTGCAAAATACATAGATGAGTCAAGAAAATATATATTTCTTTGAAAGTATGTACATGAATCAAAAAATACATACCATTCGTCTTGGAATTACATTTGAATTTTGATTTGATTTGATATTGTTTTGCAAATACAATTTTGATGTATTCTTCATATTATGCATTATGTTAATCACACTCATAAATTGAAATAGTTTGAAAATTAATTTTTTTTAAAAATTCAAAGCACTTACTTAGAGAAGTTTTTTATTAGTATATTTTGAAGGGCACATTATTATACTCATGGATATTTGGAATGTTTATAAATGTAAGAACCTTCCTTTCTACCTATGGATATTCGGAATGTTTAAAATGTAAGAACCTTCCCTTTGCTCCTTGCCTTCCATTTACATATAATTAAATTTATGATCATATGGTACTTTAGGATGGATCAAATCATGGTTGGGAATTGTATTTTCAAAATGGAAGGTTAGATTTGATTTGATTTTTTTAATTTCATGAACTTAGATTATCATATTTCATCATTAGTGGTCCTTATTAATTCTCACGATTTTATATCTTATTATGGATAACATGTGTTTCTAACCTTTCAATGTGTGTAGGTCATTATGATTTTTCATCGTGTTATTGCATTTGAAAAACATTCCTCGTCTCTTCCACAAATCATATATCATATAGTCAATGCAACTCCATCATTAGCTAATTTCTAATAAACAATTTTTAAAAATTTATAATCTTTTATTTTATTAATGTATTAATGATGTCACAATTGTTATGTTATTTCATGACATGTGTTTTCCTACTTTATTTTCTTATGAATGGGTTTTTATTTTTACATTTTTTATATATATGGTTTTTTTTTTTTTAAAATGCCCCACTTTAAAGCTTTACACTTTACCCACAAAATTTTCCTAGTGTATTTGATGGGCCCTTTATTTTTGTAAATATCTTTCCTTAAAAAAAGGAAGGGTTTTATGGCTACTATTGATGAGTGCAAAAAATCTCATACTTATTTATGCCAACAATTTAGGAGCTAGGGACAACTTCTTATATAATTGGCATGAATAATAATAAGAAAGCTTTTATCATAATGAAACACAGCCCTAATAGTAAGTCAACAAAAAAACATTGTAAAAAATTAAAAAATTTTACACCCAAAAATGTGACTTTAATTAAGGGAAGGTGTTAATCAAAAGCATAATCATTTAAAAAGCTAGGCAATTTAACCCATGAATTATTGTTTTTTCATTTTCAATGGTTGAAAGTGTATTTGATACCAAAAAATTAATATTGTCACAACTCCATTTGATTCAATAATTCAAATCCCAACTTGGTTCAAGAACTCAAAATCCAAAATTCTCAACATGTTTATGTTAACTTGATGTGGGAATTAAAAAGAAGGGGGTTTTTATTTCATTTCTTTTAAATTCATTATAAAAAAAGGCACCAAATAAGTAATTTTCAACCCAATGAAACCCTATGAAAGTTTGAAAAATATTATTGTAACTTGATGTGTAACTTGATGTAATTACACAATTACTTAGGTAATTGTTTAAAGGGGTAAGTTGAATGGTAGGATTTCATAATTTGGTCATGGTGCATTAATTTTCACATATTAATTTATGTGGAAGTCATGTGCACCATGTGATTATGTTTCCTTTCGATTATTTTATGTGAAATCACATAGGAAACCATGTGCTGGATAAACTTTAGGAAGTTTCTTGACTAGTTTCTTTTTGGTTGATATATAAATGGGTGTCTGTGACCTTAAGAAACACCTTCACTTGTACAAAGTTATTGTATGAATGCAAAGTTTGCTAGAATTAAAGTTTTGGTTTTAAAAGGTTTTTGTTTTAAAAGGGGTTGGTGTTTATGTTTAATTCATGATAGAAGAATGGGGAGACATATTGTTATGCATAGATAATAGAAGGTTGAAAAGATATTTTTGTAATAAAGAACATATATTTTCATAGCTATGTAATAAACATACATAGTTTCGATCCTAAACCCGTTTATATTGTACATCTTTTTGGTTTTGTAATCAGGACCCGAGTCTATGTTCTTTGTGTTGTGGAACTTGATTTTATCGTTGAAAGTTCGGTAAGAATAAAAAAGGAAAGGAAATAAAAGAATAATTTTATTTTTATTATTTTTTTTTTTAACGAGATATGCAAGGTGACTTGTTTATCGCTGAATCATGGACAGATTTAATAACATGGGTGGAAGAAATTCAGCTTGTGGTAATGGAGATCACGAAAGGCAAGCCTAGCCAAGTTCGGTGCACGATTGGGCGCGTAAAGCAACATCATGAAGATCATAAACATGAATCATTCTGTCTAACCCCAAGCTTGCTTTTGGATATTACTTGTAATCCTAGGCATGAAATAAAGTTAGATTTTTGGGAATCTGAGAAGATTCGCAAAGAAAAGTTGTAGGCAAAAAAAGAAAAGAACATGGCACATGTTAAACCATATGAAAAATGTAAATAGAAGTTTATAAAAGATAGTGATGTTTATGAATAAGCTCATATTCGTTAGACCTTGTTGAAACCTTTAGACGTTTTATATAAAAATTGTTGTAGGTTGTTGAAAGAAATAAAAAATATATATGTTTTATTTTTAGGATTAATATTTTAATGAAAACATTAATGTCAACGTTAGGAGAGGCTTTTGACTCCCTTAGTACATAGTTTCTCGAAAATAGGTAACATACCCCATCATTGACATTAGGAGTTGCTAGGCCAAGATCACCTATTGAAAGACCTTTGGAAGAGCATGGGACTGTAGGTGAACCAAGTGTAATAATATCACAACTATGTAGATGATGGGAGGAATCTAGACCTCAACCTAACTGAGAACCTGCAAGGCAACGTCAAAGGACAATCACACAAGAACAACATTTACTGATCTAGCTTAGGAAGAAGGATGTGACTCCAGATTATGCAAGAACCAATAACTTGCATGTCATGTGGAGTGGGGCGTCATTAATACTCATGATGGTCATGATCTTGTAAATGTTGTTTTTCAATCCAGGCATTTAAATAGGATAATTACAGGATTAGAAATATCTGGTCCTTTTAGAGATTTACATTAAAAAGATAGGGAAAATTTTATTATGAGTGCAAATCGAGCCATTGGAAATTTCCTTATTCATGACGAAAGGTTGTAATAACTAAATGATGGTTGGTTAAAAAATTAATTAATTTGGTGTGTTTTTTTTTAAAAGATAAAATAAGAATCAATATGGTTATTCTAGTTTTTAGGGGAAGTAAGGATGAAAACCCTAAAGTGTTTTTAAGGGAATATAAAAGGGCTTGTATTGGTACGGGGCTTAGAACAGTTACAGAATGGCTTAATTTTCTTCCTAAATTCTTAAAAGGTACAACATCACTTTGGTTTGAACAATAAACAAAAGAATTACAGGGATCATGGATTGACATAATTAAGGCCCTAATGAAGGAATTTTCTGTGAAAAATGTCTACTAAAATTTAATACTTGAATTGAGTCAACTAAAGTAAGGGGCTTTAGAGTCAGTAAGAGAGTATAAGGAGAAGACAATGACATTGCAAAATAAACTCCAAAGGTGTCTTAGGGCACAAGGTCATGAAGGAACTGATTCAATTTTTGTGGGGATCAATGCATTGATACTAGAACATTTCACCATTGGTTTGTTGTTAGAACTACGACAACAAGTGAGATACGAATAAGCGATGACGTTCAATGAAATAGCGAAGGTGGCCGAAAAGAAAGAGGTGAACATGGAAGAAGTTCCATGACCAACTGTGCAATCCATGGTGAAAACAATTCAATTCTCGACTAAACCAGAATTGCAAAAGCATCCGAAAATGAGCTCTCGCATGGAGTCGGCTATGGAACAAATTATCAATCAAATGAACCAACTAAGCCCCCATCTATTACGGCCAAGGACTAGTAAGAGCAAAAACGTGGAGAGGGACCTGTCAACAATTCAATGTTACAAGTGTAGGAAGATGGGACATTATTCAAGATAATGTCCAAACTTGCTAACTTTGGCTACCAAAGAGAATGTGAGTTCTTCTACTCGAAAGTTTTCTGCAGAGGAGAAGGGCAAAACTCAAGTATATTTAATTAAGCCGATAAGTGAAGGGCAAAAAAAGGTTTTAATGGGTTTGGAAAAGAGCTTCAAAATCCCTGAGGATTGTGAGGCAACTTTTGTCCCTCTACCTCCAGTTCTACAAGGTGACTATGCTCGAAAGCACAAATGCTACCGATGAAGGACGAATGCGAATGTATGTCTAGTTATTAGGTTGCGTTCGTAGATG
>Ga0116231_10012019_pt1 | contig 12974 bp, 8 predicted proteins | sample S1TSphgellanicum_2_FD_89695 | JGI IMG/M metagenome (GOLD analysis project Ga0116231, IMG submission 89695) | Host-associated microbial communities from peat moss isolated from Minnesota, USA - S1T2_Fd - Sphagnum magellanicum MG | ecosystem: Host-associated > Plants > Peat moss > Unclassified... | reverse complement strand
TACGCCCTTGGTGCATTTTTTTTTTTTTTGTGACACTAATTAATTGTGATTGAAACATGTATAGTCACATTTTGTATAAACCCTTTCAAGAATGTGATTATAGCCCAAAAAAATCTTACAAAACAACCCAGTTATGCTGGAATAAAGGCGTCAATTATTTAAATATTTTACATTGGTTATTCTAAGCTCTACTATGCATTATTAGACTTGAGGAAGGTTGTGATTTCTTCTTGTTTTAATGTAATGATTTGCATTAAGTCTGAGGTTTTTAACTTTGAGCTTGTGTATTTGTCAATTAGACTTTTTTAATTAAGATTTTCTGTTTTCTTGGCAAGTTCACATATTTTTGCTTGTTTGCATTAAAAAAAATAAAATCTAATCCCTTTTTAACTGAATTCATTGTTGTTAGTTTGCACAATTTGCACACAAAGCAACATTAACATTATCAAAGAAAAAAAAAATTTACAAAATCTTAATATTTGCTTAAGATTTTCCTCTTATAATCACATTTACAAAAAAAAGGTTTGCAAATATTTTGTGCTACCAACAAATGTGATAATGATTCTAAAGAATGTTGTTTCTTACTAAAACAAATGGCTAACCAAAAATGTGTGGCAAAAAAAGAAGGTGACTAAAATAGGCATAATTATAGAGGCACATATAATAATCATATCAATAAAAACTGGCATCCAATTTTACACCCCTTTTCATCCTCACTTGGCCATCTCACCCCCACTTTGTAGTTATCTTTAAAGTCTTCCAAAATGAACCCAAAACTCAAAAGTAGGATGAACTCTCCAAAATTATGATTATGTTTTCTTTCTTTTAATATACCTAGAGACCTTGCGCCTATCTAAAAAGTGTACCTACCTCAATCAAACACCTACTTAAGGTACCCACCCATCTACTTACCAAACTAGTTTGACTTTGAGTTGCGGAGGTTTTTTTCAGTTTTGTCACCTATCTTTATGCATCTCAAAACTAACAATTCCAATTTTGGGTCTTGCCACTAGTCTTCACTAAACTAGCCATGTAGGTTCTTAGCTAAAACCACTTTACAAGTATTTTTTGTAAAGTTATTCTCAAAACTAGCACCTGATTACAATCCTATTTAACTCATTATTTATTATTTCTTGCCATATTTTTGAGTATTTTAAAATTAGCCTAATTGAGGATGAATAGAAGACCAATTCGAACTTTAAGGCAATTGAAGGCTATTGGAGTTAGGTGTAGAAATCACCAGTATTTAGAAGTGCTAGGGCCATTGGATTGTTTTAGGTGTTAGGTCTATCATTTTGTGTTTGAAACTTTAGTTTTAGGGTTTTGTTTTAATTAAAGGTTAATTTTCAATTGTCATTCTTTTGAGTTTGGGTTTTAGGGGTTATTTTTTTAAGGATTTTGTTTTAAGGTTTATATTTTAAGCTAGGGTTTAATGTTTAAATTGAAATGGTTAATTTGAAAGGTTTAGGTTTAAGGTTTACATTTTAAGATTAAGGTTTTGAAGTTTTGGGGTTTTGGGGTTATATCATTTTGAAAGTATTTCAAATCTTTTTTAAATGAAAAATTCTTAAAAAATATTAGTTACAATGTTTTAAAAATGCTTTGAGTATTTTATACTCATTAAATTCATTTGAAATTTTTTTATACATCATTCCCCTAAAAAGATATTAAAAACTTTATAATGTAAACATATTAAAAGCTTATAACATTAGTATAATTTTTGACACTAAAACATGGAAAAAACAAACACTTGTTACACTTGCTTTGGCTCCCATTAATGTGATTGCATTTGCGACATTTTATCTTCTAGCAAATTGGTGCAAAATTTTACCTATGTCTAGGAACCACACCCACCACAATAAAAGTCTAAATCTCAAATTCACCACTTATGCTCCAACATGAAGCTTAAGGTGCCTTGGGTTGTATTTGATCTCAAAGGAAGTTTTGTTAAATTTTTATTGTTTAAGGCAATTTTTTCTACTAGTTTTTTAATTATTTTGATAGTTTTCACAAAATTTGTCATCATTAAAGGTAAATCATTTATGGGATCATTTCAACACATGTTAAATCTCTTGTGAAATGATGGCCATGCATGTTACATTTAAAAAAATGAAAAAAACATTGTAGGTACAAGATATAAAGGTTTCAAACCTTTTGCCAATGTGGGGTTTTAACACATTTCCTACAACCTCTTACATTTCAATTTTTCAGTATACGCATTCTTGATTATGTGGGATTCATCCATCCTTACATATAAACCCTTGTAGAAAATCAAGTTTATTTACCAAAAATTTTAGTAAAAAAAAAAAGACCCCATTTAAATGGCCATAAAAAAAACCTTTCATCACTTTGGACAAGTTGATTTTAACATGTCCATTGTGACTAGGTGGTCATTTTGATTGGTCATTTTGATTTATGAGGTAATGGATCATTTACTTAATCAAATTAAAATAATTTATTTAAAATTTATTTTCAAAAATAAAACTATAGTGTAAATAGATAGGTACTAAATAAGTAGGTCAAGAAAGGTAGGTAGCTAGGTTGAAAAAGGAAGTATCTAGGTACTGGTAGTAGCCTAGCTACCTAGCTACCCAGCTGAACCCATTAGCTTAGCTACTCAACCAAGCCTACATAGCCTAACTACCCAATCGAGCCTATATAGCTTAGCTACCCAACTTAACATACCTAGCATAACCCCTTCAACATGAAGATAGGTTGTAAATATTAAGAACTAAACCTTTTGGTAGGCAAGAAAATTATTAGGAAATGGAATAGAAAGGCATACTAGCAAGTAGTATGCAAATCTGTAGACCTACAAACCAACTATGTGGGTAACCAATAGTAATTGACAGTTGACAAATGTTTTTGACAATTTTAGAGGTCGAATCAACTTTGATTGAAACAATTAATACGGCATTGGAAATCTCTTTCCAAGTGCTATAGAATGAGTTCTTAAAATGTTCAAATCAAGCTTTGTTTGAGGAAGTTATGAAGCGCGAAAAATTTTGACATCCAAATTGCCAACATGACAATTAGTTATAATTGCTTAACTAAATCTAAAGATGGTGAAAGTTGAAAAAGCCATTGTAAGACAAGAAAGGGAGGAATTAAAAGAGAGCAATCTGGGAGGAAAAGGAGGAATGTGATTAGGTGTGGAGTTTGGAAGTTATGGGAGAGAAATGAAAAAGTGTTAAAACGACTAGATAGTGGTGAGGATTTAAGTTGTTTGGTTTTAAGGCAAAGGAGGAGATATTAGTTAGCTAAAAAGTAGAGCCATTCATTGGAACATGAAGACATGGAAAGATGTGAACATAAATTATTTTATTATAATCATTTTGGTGTAATAAATGATAAAACATTCATACATGTATGTAAGGTGTGTTTGTATGTTTATGTGTGTATGAACTTGTGTGTGCATGCACAATATTATTTCTTCTTTTTTAATTGAAATAATTTGTAGGTGTGTGTGAAGTTTTACCAAAATAATGTTCATCACATGTAGTTTAACAAATAGAAGTTGTTGCCTTGGTTATTATGGATATATGGTATTTATAATAATGGGAAAGGGCAATAATCCAGTAGTGATATATTTTTAATGTGTGATTAATTCGGTGTAAAAATGTCTCGTTAACACCCTCACCTCCCTAATGATAAATCAAGTTCTTACCAATGGACTACAATTTGATAAATTGTTAACTTTTGTCAATTTTTTTCAATTGACATCTTACAATGTTATATATTAAGGACTTATGTAAATATATAATATAAATAAGAAATAATGAAGTATGTAACTTAATAGGTAAGAGGTGTATTAGCCATCAAACTACTATACCAACCTAACCTGCTATAATACCTAGGTATGTATCCACCAAGGTAGCCACTACTACTACCTATGTAGGTACCTAGGAAAGTAGCTATGATGGTACATAGGTAGAATGTCATTTTTGTTTGTTCAATTTTATTAGAAACTCAATTGCCATCTTGACCAAGTTTGTTTTTTTGTTTGTTCAACTTGATTAAATGTCCCATTTTACTAGAACCCACTAACCATTTGGAGCCAAACATATCTTTTGTTTTACTTGATTAGATGTCCCATTTGATAGGTAGTCAAATGGGTCATCACTAGTCAAATTGATAAGTTAAAAATTATAATGACTATTCATATGGTGGATGTTTAAGCAAAATGGACATTTCACCAATCTAAAAGACAAATTAGTCAACCTAAATAGCTTAAAAAACCATGTTTTTCTCGTAGTGAAATAAACACATGGATTAGTTGCAAAGACAAGCAAAGTGAAAACCAAAAGGCCAAAGAAAGGGGAAAAAAAGAGAATGAAGGATCACCCAATTTCATTGTAAAAAATATGTTGGGTTATTTTGTAAATTCCAAAGGCCAAAATATACCCCCCATTACATTTTATGTCCCTATTCATGGGTCAAATTTTTAATTAATTAAGTAAAACTTATTGTGCCTAAAATTATTTAAATTATTTAATAATTTATAATTTTTGAAAAAAAACCATTTTTCTTAATCTTTAGTAAATTTTTTAAATGAGATTTGTTTACTTCAAACATTACAAGAAAATGAGGTTTTTTTGATTGGGAAAATTAGTCAAAAGGTACCCCAAATGGCCATTTTGGACAAGTTGTTTTAGACCTAGACATTTTGATGAAGTCTTTTTGGTTGGTTTTTTGATTGGATTTTTTTGACTATTCAACAGTATTTTGACAACAATTATATATGACTTAATTTTTAAATAATAATAATATATTATAATATATTATATATTATAATATTTAAAATCATATATTTATCCATTAATTTATAAATTTAACTACTAACATTACCTAATAATTAGTGTAAAAAATATAATAAAATAAAATAAGTTACCTACCTACTTATATTATTTAGCCTAAGCCACCTAACCTAAGTAATCTAGGCTAGGTGGCCAATTCTAGACCTACTTGCTTAGGTGGCCTAAGTTAGCTATGTAAGTCACATAAAACCAAGGTATTGTAGGCAACCAATGTTGTATGTGTGAAGACTTGAATTCTTCACCTCCATTTTGGCGAACCAAATCCTTACCATTGGACTACCACTTCAAAAGTTGAAAACTATTGTCATCATATTGTAATAAACTTGATTGAACTTTTTGTTTTGATGTACATATTGTAACATTCATCAATGAAGTTCAATATTTTTGTATTATTTATGCACATAAGAAATAATACCATGTACAAATTATTTACCTAGATAAACCCATGCCTAATAAATTATTACATGCTATTAATTGATTAATTAAATAATTAACAAAAATAAATATCCATGATTAATACTTGGTTATTTCTTATTCATTAATAATTATTCAATATAAGTGGCTGATTTTTATTTTTTTATGAAGTATTAAATATTAAACATTGGATTATATTAATTTAATATTAATTATTGAAAAGTTTAATTTAAAATAATTTTTATTGATTATTTATCATGAACTAATAATTAATCAATTAACAACTTGATGGATAAATTAGTTATTGGTTATTAATTAACATTTATTTGGTGATTCATTTATTATATAAAATATTAATCATAAATTATTGAGTATTAATTATCAATTATTAAATATCAACTAATTAATGTACTAAGTTTAAGTACTTAAGTGTGTTTAAAAGGTAGCATGTAAGTAGCCTATTAAACTTTATAAGTACCTACTAGGTGTAATATGCGTAACCTAGGGCCTACTAGCTATGAACTTAAGTTTTCTTTGTACCCTAAGCAAAATAAACTTGTAGGTTAAGTAGCCAAATTAATATGGTTTGTTTGACTAAGTGTCAAATTAGAATGGCCAACTTGATTAATTATAAATCACAATGGCCATTGAATATGGTCAATTGACTAAGCCTTGGTCATCTTGATGGACCCTTGGTTTTTTTGACCAAATGTTTAGTTTGTTGCATGGTTAAAAATGTCACTTTAATCAAATGTTTGAATCAAAAGTGACTTGAGTCTTTCATGGCCTAGGTCTTTAATCAAAACAACTATCCCTTTCAATCAATATGGACATTTTAATCAAGTTGAACCTTTTAAAAAGTCGCATTTTCTTATAGTGAAAGGCAAATAAATCCTTCAACTAATTGGACAAAAAACATGCAAAATTCTTTTTATTGTTCAATTTTTTTGGTCTAAATTTGGAAAATTGGAGAAAAGTTTGGATGTACAAGAACCAATGTGAGTAACATAGAGCTTGACATGTGGACCTAGATTTTAATGTGGAAACAAAGCTTAACAAAATGAAAAAATTAATGCCAAAAAATAAAAAAGGCATTCTCCTAATACATTTGGAAATTAAAAATGGGGTATTGAAATTGCCAACATTTTAAAAAATGATTATTTCAAGATTTGATTACCATATTTGACTCCTAGATATGGTACAAATTTTCTAAGGTCAAATTAACATACTTGTCATTTTGCATTTGTGAGCTCCCAAAATCAAAACATACCTTTGTTATGCATTTGTGAGTTCCAAAAACCTAAAGAAAACCTTCATTATGCATATTTGTGAGTTCCTAAGATGAAAACAAACCTTCATCATGCATATTCACAAACTTTTAAGATGAAGATAAACCCCCCTTTTTGCATATTTGTGAATTCCCAAGATGAAAATAGACCCCCGTTATGCATATTTATGAGTTCCCATGATGAAAACAAGACCCACATTATGTATATTTGTGAAATCCTAAAATAAACATATACCCATGTTCTGCATGTTTGTGAATTCCCAAGATGAAAACAAGAACCACATATGCATATTTATGAGCTGGGTCTAGACTAGGTATAAGGAGCCATTTACCTTTAAAATATTTTACTAGGTTTTTATTTAAGAAATATATTACATAAAATATGTTCGAAATCATGATTTACAAATTGATTTTAAAATGGTTTCAATTCTTATGACTTAAAAAAATGTTGCATTATATCATAATGTAAATATATACATAATTTTTTAAGTATTCAAAAATTTCCTTTAAACAATAAAAAAAATTGGTTATATATACATTTTTATTGGATATTCCATATTCTTATAATAGATCAAGAATATTGTTGTAAGAGTTCATCCAAAAAAATTAATATCAACTTAAATAACCACTTATCACAATGCAAATTAAACAATGATTACATTTTGAAATGACTCCTATACCTAATTTGCACCCAACTTTCAAAACCAAATCAATACCCATCATGCATTTGTAAGCTCCCAAGATCAAAACAAACCCCCATTAAACATATTTCTGAAATTTGTTGTTTAAAGTGTATGTGTAGTGTTAACACATTTGTCATGTTGTATTATGATTAAATTAGTGTGAAATCCATGAATATTTGTTTAGGTACAAATAATGTGTAAATTCTTGTTATCGTAAGTCATGTTTTTTATCCATTGTTTCCATGCAATTGAAGTGTAAAATTTGTATAGCTTGTATGCCAAAGTTTTCATGGTGCTTTCACACATTCTTGCAATTATAATAATTATGAAATTGTAAATATTATAATTATCCCCTATGATTCTGATCAAAAGTATTCATAAACCACCTTTTAGATATGATTAAATATGGGATTGGTCCAAAAATTGATGTGAAAGTTTGATCATTTTAGTGTGAAATGGATTATAAATGGTAAAAATGATGAAAATCATGGCATTTTAATTCTTTTAATCAAATTTTTTTTACATATTATTATTTTTTCAATGTATTTTATTTTTGAATTCCTTATTTGATGGTGGTCAATTTTTATTCTAACATTAATATGACACAATTTTCGAATTCACATTTTGCATTACTATATTTGCATTACAAACTTAATGTTATCATTTTGAAAGTTCATTATGAACACACTTTTTAAATAAAATCCATCCATATTTTTTAATATTATTGTAATTAAAGTTTATGACAACATGGATAATTGAAAATTTGTTAATGTTAATGTTGAATATGACTTTACATTTTAAGTTCAATTACAATCTAGAAAAACTACAATTGGGACAATCCAAATTGTCCCTTTAATTGTGCTTTCATCCACTTATGTTAAAGGGTTCTATATCCATCCATTTGCCCAATACCTTAAATAAATAAAAAGGAGTATGTAAAAAGGTGAATCACAATATTTTATTTTGAAGCAAAATTTGTTCTAATGTATGATACCTTTCATGTGAAACTATCCATTTTAATGATATTATTTCACTACAACAAATTTTATCCTTTGCAACCAAGAAATCAATGATTAGTTGTTCTAAACGATTACATAATTTATTATAATCATAGGATATTATTTCAAAACCTATGTGAAAAAAGTTATAGTCATAAATCAATGGTGCATTTGATTAGTAGATGATAACATGGTAATAGGAACGATGACATCGTTTTTTCATTGCAAGCTTCCATTCACATGGCATCCATGATTGATGACAAAGTGACATGGATGTTCAAAATATCATTTGGAAATATTTGATAATGACAAAGTTATTTCAAATATGACTAAATAATAATTATGCAAATGATGTGAACAAAATGATGTGTCATTACATAAACAATGTGGTCATACAATTATTTTACAATGATTCAAAAATTATTATTATTAATTTAATATGAATATAAAAAGACAATGAAATATCACATGTAAGGAATTGATTTTCCTTAACATTGGACATATAGGGAATATAAGAACCTTTAATACATTTTTCATAAATATATTTGATATACGATCCATTTTAAATATTCAATGTGAATAAATTAGATATTATAAAAATAAAATTTAATTGAAAAATTATGATATATTATAAATAAATTCGGATACTGAAATTTAAAAACAAAATATAAGTGTAAGATGTGGGAATTATATAATTTATTTGTACATTAAACTTTTATCATAAATTTAAATAATTTATATACCATATTTATAAAAATAAATAAATTTATACATCATATTTAATATGAATACTATTTTAAAAATATATGTGTGTGTTTGTGTGTGTGTGTATGATCCATTTATAAATATTCTATGTGGATAAATTACTTGAACTCATATATTTAAATTAAAAGTTATTGGTAAAATCATGATATATTGGAAGAAAAATTGTATAATATAAATTTTAAAATCAAATGAATGTTTAAAATATGAAAGATATATTTTATTTATTCATTTTATTAACCACAATGGTTTTTCCATTTACAAATCATGTGTTGGTGTTTTTGTTTTCCAAAAAATGGTCATTTAAATGTTATTCAATAAAAAAATTAAAATGTTTTTTTTGAGATGAATTAAATTTTTAAAAAATATATATAATTGTGTACATTATTGAAGAAATTTGTGAATAAAATTTCAATTTTCTCATTTGGACAAATTATTAATACAATATGAATTATCAAATTTCAGATTTTGAGTAATGCTTAACTGAAATATGGTTTAAATAGAATAAATAATAAATTATTTACACAACAATTGGGGTGGTTTTGTGGTAAAAGAGTTGAACTCCATCCTTTGGTACAATAATCAAACTTCACAAATGACATTTGTTGTGGTCAACATTGGAATATTGACTGAATATTCCATACCTACTTAGATTACCTATGTTAGGTGGTTACATAGGTGAACTTAAGTAGGCAGATTAGGTGATTTATTTAACCATTTAAATTAGGTTTTTAACCTAGTTTAATTGTTGACAAATGTCAACAACTGATAGGATCAAAAAGAAAGAAAAAATTTTGAAAAAACATATATCTTACTATTTATAATAAATGTATAATAATAAATATTATAAATTTAGAAAATAATGTTCCTCAAGTTTTCGGTCCAATTTGTAAGAATAAAAAATAATTAAATGTTGATTAAACTATCATTAATGACTTCACATATGTTTTTTATGACTAGAATATTAGTTACAAACTCAACCATATATTTGAAGATTTCTATTAATGTTTTTCAAGTAAATAACAAGAAACTTCTTTTATTATAAACTATTGATGTGTAGGACAACACAAACATGTTTGGTTAAAAAATGCACCATGCATGGTTGATGCTGTTAATGAAAAATTAATTGAACTAATTAATTGAATTTTGAACACTTGTGCAACAAAAGAAGTATGAAGAGTAAATTTGGGGTTACACATTTGTAAGTTTGTTGGGTGATATGAATTGTAATTTCTTGATTTGAACAACGTAGTTTCTTGAAACTATTCAACTCCTCATGACAATTAGATTGGGCAAGAACATTTAAATATGGGGATGCAATGGCATATTTCACACATGCCTTTCAATTTCATGAAGTAGACAAAAAATACATGCATTGCAATTGAAACAAAAACTGAAGGCCTATGAAACATACTAATAGATTGAAATACAAAAGATCTTATTTATGATCACAAAATGTCCTAATCATACATGTAGAAGTACATGTCCCCCATGAACAGTTGATTAGTCACATAATGTTCTAATCATGGATGCTATCATGTTTTGACATAATGAAAGCAAACTTTGGGCATTGGACAAATTAAATAAGATGGATGGAACTTTGTGCACTAAGTGGGAAGTGTGTGAGAGGGATGGGGTGCAAACTCGCAAGACCCTTTAAATTACACTTTGAAAATGAAAGTTGAGACTTTGTCAAAGTTTCAACTATTTAAAATGAGGTTTGAATGTTCAAAACATGTTGAAATTGCTTGACCTTTATATAATTGAAAAAACCCAAATGAAAATTAGAAGATAGTGGGCTAGAATTGTTAGAAATTTTTTAATCTTAATAGTTAAGATTTTTTGAAAGGTAATGACAAAAAAATTTCAACCATTCAAAATAGGATTTGGAATGATAAATCATGTCTAATTGAAGAGTTTGATAAAATGTTGGAAATTTTTGATGATTATAAGATAAGGGCATCCAATGTTTGAAACAAATATCTTTCTTAATGGTTATGATGCCTAAAAGTTGCAAGACATCAATGTGTTTCGATCATGGGAGGAATTGAGAATTTTCAAAAAAGTATCATTTGGATGTAACCCCATGGGAACACATGAAATATGAAGAAATTGAGTTTTCCCATTCAAAGATGAAAGTGATCTTTGATTTGGTGGTGAATGAGAGGCTTGACTTAATTGCTACACAACTTTGGCAAATTTGTAACATGAGATGCAATCTAGGGTTCATGAAATGCAATTTTAAGGTTTATGAGATGAGGAATTTGAGAATTTTGAAAAAATACCATTTGCATGTCGCCCCATGGGGACATAAGAAATATACTAGGTAGTGTTTCCTATGAGATTTTGGGTCAAAGTTGAGTCTTTGTAAATATGTGCTAAATTTGTGATCTAATTTTGGCTTAAAGTTGCATTAATCACTATTTTTATTTGTTTGTGTAGTTGGTATGATTCAGGGTTGCACGTCAAGCATGTTTCTCCATAGTAATCATTCATATTAAAGCTCTTGCACTTGGTGTATTAGAAGTGAAAAACTAAGGAGATTGCACTAGGTTTATAGAATTCTAATGTTGTAGAATCAAAAGTTCATCACCAATACACTTAATAGGTCTACAAAGGTGTGTCACAATAATTAGCAATAAGGGAGCTTCAATCTAATGCTGAAATTGAGTTCAAAATGGAGATGATGAAAAAGGTAAACATGTTTCGAAATCATAAAAACTTTGCTATTAATTTGTAATGTTAACAGAAGCTTTGCTATAGAGTGTAGTTGTTCCTTTGCAAAGCAAGTGCACAATTTTTTTTGGAAAGATTCCCCATTTTGCAAAGCATCATTTTGTTTGTTTTCAAAACCTTCCCTTTTGAATAGGTCTATGGTATCTTTATGGTGTAATGGCCTCAAATTGGACATTTTAACAATAAGGGCTTTCCTGAAGTGCATAGAAGGTCCTCCCCTTTGCCTTGGGTGGGCCTTTATGGGAATCTCCCAATCCTCGGATGTTAGCGATACACAATAGATTGGATAAAGACATTTAATTATGATAATGATTTCAAAATGAAGATGATGAAAAAATAAGCATGTTTCGAAGCCAACAAATTGGATGAAAAAAATGAATGATGAAAATGAGTGCAGAATGAAGGGGATGAAAAAGGTAAGTTTGTTTCCAAAAAAATATTGGTTGAAAAAATATATTTATGGAATTAATTTCGGAATCAAGATGATGGAGAAGAAAGCAAGCATGTTCCCAAGCGGAAAAATAAGAGGGGACAAAGAAGGAAAAAAACAGGATGAAAGTGAAGGTGAAGGTTGTAAACATGTTGACGAGCAAATGTTTTTGGGGAGAGTGAAAATGATGAAAAATGAAGAGGATGAAAGAGTTTTAAAGCATAAGAAATTGGATGAAAGTAAAGATAATGTAAAAATGACGAAGAATGTTTGGAAGCAGAAGCATATTGGATGAAGAAAAGTGCGTGGAAGTGAAGATGAGAAGAACTAGAGCATGTACTAGAGAGAGAACAAGAAAACTCATCCACTAAATTTCATCATCAAAAGTGCCTCATTTTGGTTTGTTTGTTTTCTTCGTGCTGTCCGTGTCCCTCGTTTTGCGTGGTACGAGGATTCTTACGCGCGACTATGCGAACGCGGTATCTTGCTTTCTCGTCGCCCACTCGTCCTCGGTAACGACCTTCCCGGAAACACGAGGCTTTATGGTTTTCTTCTTCTTCTTCTTCTGCACACAATTTCTCTTGGACTCTTGTGGCATGTCCGGCGCCTTCATATGACGCACGCACGCCCGATGCTTCTCAGTGTAGACAGGATGCTGCTCACTCGCTCGCTCATCTTTGGGGTTCTAGAGTTCAAAGGCTGCTATTGACCGTGTTCCAGAACTGTCGGTACCCAACAGACCTCTTGCGTCCTGTCCAGTTTTTTGAGGAACATTTTGTTGGGTTGCTGAATTTCTTGAACAAAGGGTTTTGTGATCGATTGCTTGACCGATTGAGAGTGATCGTA
>Ga0116231_10012017_pt1 | contig 12978 bp, 9 predicted proteins | sample S1TSphgellanicum_2_FD_89695 | JGI IMG/M metagenome (GOLD analysis project Ga0116231, IMG submission 89695) | Host-associated microbial communities from peat moss isolated from Minnesota, USA - S1T2_Fd - Sphagnum magellanicum MG | ecosystem: Host-associated > Plants > Peat moss > Unclassified... | reverse complement strand
GCTTAACACCCATAAACCAGGCCCACCACCCACCAAGGCCCGCTTAACACCCATAAACCAGGCCCACCACCCACCAAGGCCCGCTTAACACCCATAAACCAGGCCCACCACCCACCAAGGCCCCCTTAACACCCATAAACCAGGCCCACCACCCACCAAGGCCCCCTTAACACCCATAAACCAGGCCCAACACCTACCAAGCCCAGCAGCCAGGCCCACCAACCAACAAATCCAGGTTCACATTAGAAGCCCACTTGCAAGACGGAGAGCCCAGTTTCCAAACCATCACCCACATCTCACTAACTGGTTTGTTGGTGTTGGTGGGCTAACTAGTCTTTGGTAGTCAAATTTTTGCTTGTTATTCAAGTTATTGTAGCTGACAAGGAAGGGACATGGGGGCAATATTTCTTTGTTGGTTTGTTGGCCTTGCCTACCAAGGCAAGGATAGTGTGTTTAGATTCATTGTAGAGTATAGTAGCTTAACGGATTTTGGCCCCTATGTAATAGTAGGTCTAGTTTTATATGAGGATTTTTGAAAGATGATATTTTGGCTTGTGTTGAAAGTTGAGATTAGTTATACAGTTATAATATATCTTGAAGGATTTTGGTTTCTTTTAGAGGATTTTTTGAAGATTATATTTTGGCATGGTGAAATATTGGAGTTTTCATAATTTTTCCACAATTGTTTTTTTGGAGGAGTAGCAAGTAATTCAGAAAACAAACTCTTGATTTTCTTCTTTCTAAAATTTTGGACATTCTACACTCTCTTATGGCACACAAGTTCGCATCTTGTTGGCCAACATTTTTGTAGCTTGCAATGGTTTCACCATGTAGCAAGCAAAGAAAAAAGTTTGGCCACAACACCAGCTGAAGAAGATCATTGATATAAGAGTAGTGGAAAAGGAAGGTAACATGAGAGCTCATTCAGGACATAAGAGTTTGTTGCATGAGGGTGGGCGAAAGCTCAAATAGTTTAGGGTTAGGCTACGTCTAGTAAAGTGTGTTTGAGAGATTACAAATGTTTGTCCTTGAACTAGAAAAAAACTTATGAAATGATAGATGATGGATCAAAGGGGGGAGCTCGGCTTTTGAAACAACTCAAGAATCTTGGTGAAGGGTTGTTCATGATATTGTTCATTTTACAAAATGCATATTGCTTTTGGGAATGTGAGAATTGGCATTTTTTGTACAAAAACAACTATGTGGCAATTGGTGTAATGAGGGTTGTTATCGTCTAAATGTGATTCAAGATGGGAACAACAAAATGTGCAGGGAAACTTTATTGATTTTTCTCCAGCTATTTTACATAGTTGCAAAATTGTATACTTACAAATCATATTCAGTTTTCCTTCAGTAGTTTGCATTTACCATCTATGAGCTCTTTTTGGTCATATGAATGCAATTTCTAAACAACTTTGTGGTTCTTTGGAGAAGGACAAAGATCTTTACTAGGGCCTTTAATTGTAGCTGAGGAGCTTCTTGTGTGAAGGTTTTATGAACAAAAGATTTAAGAAGTCAACATAACTTTCTCCTTCCCTTATAAAATATAAGTTTAAATGGATTCCCATGAAAACTATTCTATAATACCCACAAAGCATTGTGATTTGGAATTCAACCCCATCTTTCACTAATAGGAAAGTAAATGTGCTTTCACTATATGTAGCATGTACACCAATAGCACCTTATATTGGTCAAGCTTAGTGTGCTTGACATAACAACTATAAGCAAATCATTGGTAGTAATTCTGAAATTTGTGGCAAAGTGTGCTTCCCTGAAATGAATATTGTTTTTGGGGACTAATTATTTGTGTTTCAAGCAATTGCCATCCTATATTTCAAGCAATTCAATTAGAAATGGTTTGTGATGGAGCATGAACCCAAACACATAATGTGAATTTTGCAATGTCCAAAAAATGTTATTAGCTACAAATGTAAATGAGGAAATTATTGTGCTATTATATTGTTGGCATGTAATATAACTATACATATCACCATATATAGAGCTCTTAAGTTATATTGTAATCTTCAATTTGAATAATACCAATAACAAAGAAAACATGATGGAACATAATGTTGTGGGATGGGGCAAGTTCACATGCATCTACTTGTCATGCAAAGTAGAGGAGTTCCATGTATTTGTAGTAGAGGAATTGGGCAAGGGCATTCAACAAGACCCCCAAGTCAAGTGTTAAAAAATGAGTTGATTGTTCTCCAAGCAAGTGTTTCTATATATGCAATTATATATTTTGTTGTGCCTCTTGTTGAATGTTAAATGACCTCATCACTATATTTTCTTGTTGTTTTTGGAATGTGACAAACTCATGATGCAAATTTTTATATGATTGTTTTCTTTAGGTCTTGGTTAGATCATTAATGCTTATCAACACCCATTGTTGGAATGAGATTTAAGTAATGAGACCATGATGAAGGTGATGGTTTGATATTTTGTGAATGACATTCACAGTGACCCACTTATTCTTGTCATGTTTATTTTGGTTTGGCTAAGAGTGACGTAGAGTGGGTACCTTCAAAATATATTAGAGTTCCTTCTCCAATCTCATCATTAATTTTGTTTTGTCCTTTATGTTTCTCTAGATAGCAAAGCCCACCTTGTCAAATATAAAAATATTGTTGCAATTGCAGTTTTCATGAAATAGGGAATGAAAGATCGTGTTGCTTGTGTTTTATGTTGGTACAATCACAATTATGATTTTGAAACCATGGATGGAATGTGGATTGCAGGTATTTATTACTCACTTTCATAGAAGGTGCATAAAGGTTGAATGAACTGGAGATATTTGCTTTTGCTCTTGCTACATTAAGCCATGATTTCGATTGCCTTGGTTTCACCAATGCAGTTTTAGTTGTTATGAATGATTTTATTACACTTCAGTACAATGATAAAGTTGTGCTAGAAAATCATCATGCTGCTACCACTTTCTTAACCATGAAGGTAATAGCATGTTTTTCTCAACCTAAGTTTTTGTTAGACTAAACATTGCATGTCAATTGATTTTAGTTTCTTGTTGCGTCTTAGGCTATATAAAACCCTTGGAATTGAAATAGAGTATGGATAGGAGATTTTGGGAACACAATTATTTGTAGAACCCATTGAACTTTTGTTGCACATCATTTATGTGTCCCTTTGATTATGTGTTTGTTGAAATTATAACATGCAATAATGATATAATTCATCAATGTTGTAGGTCTAGATATAATGCAATATGCACTCGCTGGACTATGTAGAATGTTGTCAAATGATGCATTGGGTTTTTGAAAAACATGCAACCACTCATTAAATATGGCCACATTTACAGTCCCCTCGTTAGATACTAGGACCTCAACTTTCAATAGAAGCTTAACCTTGTGTTCTTTCACACCTTGATGTGTGGATCAATCATTGACGTTAAGCAATCATGCAGGGGCAAGAGATAATGAACATGATTGGTTCACTAGATGAGACACATTAGTGACATTTTTGCATCTAGTGGTTTCATGTATTTTGGCCATAGATATGGGCTTGCATGCTGAAATCCTTGGTCATTTTACAATAAGGCTTGGAGACTTTCACCTTTTTGAACCTTTAATTCCATATGTGCCACCAAGAACAAAGCCACACAAAAGGATGGTTCCATTATCTCACCAAAGTTTGCTCAACTTGCAAGTAGAATTCACCTTCTAACATAAGGATGTTCATAATATGGGTAACTAAACTATTTCTATAAATCTTGGGAATTTTTTTTATTTTCATGAGGATGGTCTTAATGCAAAAGCCCACTGTTGTTGAATGTTTAGCATGTAGTGATTATGATCACAAGTGTATTAGGAATAATATTCCCTACATTTGCATATATATTAAGTCCATCCTTGGGAATTGAACCATTTGTATGTGTTATGAATGTTTGCTCTCACATCTATGCAACTCAACTTTGGAGTCTAGTCAATTTTTGTAAAGTTTTGTAGCTTGTTGAATGTTGAATTTCCCAATAATATGGCTCCAAAGACATGTACTCATGGTTTTCAATTATCCTTCACCCTTTCTCCTACTGTAGAGGTTGTAGATAAGCTTGCAAAAGAAAACAAACATATTGAGGCTCTCTCCTTTGCCCACTCATTTGGGATTATGAATCATGTACAATATCTTCCCTTGCTTAAGACTTATTTAAAGGAAGCTCACAAGACAACAATCTATTTTGAAGATTGGAAAACAAAACAACTCAACTGAAATGTAGGTAATCAGAATTCACTTGCAATTTTGTAGTTATGGGTTCCTCCTTTTGAATTATAAATTGACATGAAACACATGTACTCATGGGATATTTCTTGTTCTGCAACTCCTTAGAAGATTTATTAACATATGCAATTTGTTTTGATGCAAAATGGTGCAACAATGAAGGAATTGGTAGTTGGTAGTTGGTAGAGGAGCTAATAAAACCTAAAAATCGCATCCTTGTTGAACTATACTTCTTTCTCCTTCATTTTTTTGATCTTTTGTTCTTGTATTTATTGGACAAATCTTGGTAAACCTATTATGGTTCAATCAAACTTGTCTTCTACTATATTAAAATAAGAATGCAAATGAATGAGATTGATGTGAGAGTGTATGAAATTAAAAGTGGAACTTTGAATAGGCATTTTAAGGTAGCTCTTGAGAAATAACTAGACCTAAAACCAAAGGAGGCTCTTGGATATTGCAATCATACAGTTGCAATTTGTGAAGCCCATGTACAAAGGCTAAAGGAAAAACTTATTGAAGCAAAAGCCATTTAACCCAAGTTGTGTTGCCTAGAGTCCTAAAGGTTGGTGTTAAGGCCAAATCATTGAAAGCAATGATAAATGAAAGGACAAGTGAACAAATAAAGATAACTTAAAAACATTAGCCACTATAGATAAATCTTTGCTTGCAAAGGAGGACCAAGAAAACCTAGTGGTGGCATTGGATGTTGAAATCAAGGAAATCGAAAAATCTCTTGTGGATCTTAGAGAGAAGGAAGGTTTTGATTGTTTTTGGTCATCACACCTATGGCAATGATTCTTAATCAAATGATTTTATTTTCTTGAAATTAAGTTGTATGTTTTTGTTGACATACATTTTTACCTTTGAATGATCAGTTGAATTACAATAGTGTGATCCCTTATACCAATAAACTAAACTCAAATCTTTTTTGGAAGAAATGGTTCGCTATGTGGGATACTCCTTGGTTTTTCTTACCTTCTATTTTCATGTTTCAAAACTCGACCATTTGTTTTAATGCAAGCAAATGAACTCAAAGAAATGGCAACAACTCCTTCTTTGGTGGAGGCTTTGCAAGCAGTTGATCCTAAAGCAGTAGCTAGTTTAAAGCAGATTATGGCTATAATATCTCAAGCAAATGGTTCAAGCAATGGAAGGGTTGATGTTCCTTCAATGAATGTTACATTTGATGAACCTTCTTTGAGGGGTGTTTCTTCATCAACAATAATCACCCATCTTAGGATTATGGGAAGGGGGTTTAAGTGGGCAATACTTGTTTTGGTCTCAATTAACAAAGTTTTAAGGCTATGTTCCATAACAAAAAAAATATTCATTAAATGATATAATGATGGGCAGTGGGTTTGGAAAGACTCAAATTAGATTTGGGACACACCTAAAATGGTTATTAAGGATGGCAATGTGCATAATGGTCACTAATCTATTGATGTTTTTGTTGTTTAAGGAGATAACAATGTTGCAAACAATGCTTTGAAAGATCAAGGGCCAATAGTGATATTCCATCATGTTGAACAAAATTAGCTATGACAATCATCCCTTTAAATTAACCCATTACACAAAGTGGCAATTTTGTAAAACAACCTATTCTTTTGGGTGATGGTTTTTAAGAAATACATAGGTTTTTCATTACATTGTGTGTTGGAAAATTCAATCATTGATTTAAAACAGGAAAGTGGTAAAATAAAAGAACCACTAATTGGTTTATTTTAATGAACTTTCTCAATTTTGATTTTTTTTCTTGGGTGAAAATCATAAAATTTCAGTCCACTAGATTGCATGATTGAAAGCTTGTCATAAGCATAGAACTATTGATGTACATAAATGTATCAATGAACATCTTGAATAACCACTGTAATGGTTCTTAATGAGTTCTCTTAATGTTGATTATTACCACTTACAAAACAATATCAACAAAACACTTTTGCATGGATACTTATTCTAAAATGTTGAAATGAGAAACTAGACAATAAGTGGTGGTTGAAATGCCTAGCCAAAAAGTTACAAAAATTTATTGTTGTTCCATCAAACATTATTCCATGTTTGTAGAATGATTGTTGTCAATAAAGGTTGAAATGCCTAGCCATTCAATTTGCATTCTTGAGGTTTGATATTGTGCAACATTGAAATGTCTTAGCTTTAGGTTATATGGAGACACATCCATCACCACAATTACATATACATATGGATATGCATGCATTTTAATCACACAACCAATTTATTGCCATGCAAGCATACTAGAAAATGGTGAGCATTATTATGTGGGCAAGCGAAGAGCTAATGAGATGTGTGGCATTGATCACAAATCTAAAAATTTATTGGCCCACCCAAATGACACCAACTCTTTAACACCAATTGCACTTTATTACAACAATGAAAAGTATGATAAAGATGACCCAAACAAGAATCATGAATTTGATTTTGACAATGACATGGAAAATGATGACCTTTCATAGTCTATATATGGTGACCTCAACACCATACCTAATTCAATTCAAAATTTGGTTGATTCACTTCCGCATGTTGCCCCCATCATATTTTGTCACATGGATTCAACATTGTTTCAAGCTAGAATGAAGGATTTTTGTGGTGCTCCATGTGCCAATTCAATCTTCCAACATTTTACAATTGCATTTATTGAATTCAATATCCATTTGGTCACAATGGAAATGATTGCAACTACAATTCATATGGATTGGACAACCTTTCCTACTATTTCATCTCCTTTTATAATGTACCTTTCTTTGAAAGACATTTTAAATGCTTATAATCTTAATCAAAAGCAACATGCCATGTTCATGTTGGTGGGCACATGTTGCTCAATTCATATGATAATCTTATACTTATAAATCCTTATTTCCTTAACTTGGTGGAGATGTAAAAACTTGTAAGAATTGTGTCATCTAAGCTCTATTGACCTTAACCCCTATTTGGGAACGATCAAGTATTATCATGGTCATTGCCCAAATGGGAATTATTGTTATTATTGTTAAAGGTCAAATAATTCATGTAACATTCAATTTCAACCTCCATGGAAAGCCACAAAGTGCCCAACCTCCTATTAAGGACATTGAAATTTTTGTTGGACCATTTTTGTTGATCATTGAAAAAGCTTCAACATGTGCACAGGTGAGTCTTCAATCAATAGATGCATGCTTGCGGCAATTAAAAGAGTGCCCCACCATTGTTACTAGTAGCACACACATCCTTTATTGCGACAACTGGTTCCAACTTGTCCTTACAGTTGGCCCAACATTATTTACCAAACTTTATTTGAATGAATCTTTCAAAATTTGGTTGGTTACAACTTCTATAGAAAATTTAACTATTTAGTTTATTGGACAAAAAAATTTGTGCCAACAAAAGAACCTAGATTTTGTAACATCTCTTCGAAGATTTTGCATTGGAATTATTAATAGCCATGATGTTGATGCCATCAATTCGAGACATATAGACTTCAATATTGTTATAACCACTTTTGAGTTCAAACCTATTTTACTTACATGAAACTTGCTTCGAATCACCTTCAACTATTCATTGCGAAACTATTTGCCATACAAAGGGAATCCCCACCAATACAATTATATGTTCAAGTCACTAGGGGTCACCATTTGATTATTTCTATTCTTGAGTGTCAAAGCCTCAACTATTTACACAATGACAAAACAAGTCATGTGCTAATGATTTTGGAACTTGTAGTGGGAATGCTTGTCATGTGCACAAATAAAAATTCTAGACACAAGTCGTTAAGTCGTTAATGACACTTTGGGTCATGTTATTGGCTACCAATTGCTAGAAATTACAACTACACATCACCAAATCATTGATGAATCTTTTGGGTATACAATACTTATTTCATCCATATTACTTGAAATAGTCTTCATAAAATTTGGATAGTTAATAGAATTTGAATTTGCAAATAACTACATATATACATGTGCATAACTTTTGAACTTTGATGATTGATCCCCATATTTTAAAAAATTCCTTTTGATGTAACTTTCACATAAAGACTTTAGGATACCTATGTTAGTAGCCTTCTAAAACATGATTATCCTAGCTACCTAAATTAACCTACCTTATGTGTAATTACTCTAAATTACCATAGTTAGATTTTTGTACACCTAGTTACCTAGGTATTGTAGGTAATTCGATCTACACTTTCTCATCCTAGGCTATGCAATCATGTGATCATATAACGTTTTAAACAACTACCATCCCAACTTGAATGTAGTCATGGATTGTGATTATTAGTATTATGCGAGTATGAATTTATTCACCATCATTGTACTAGTTGAATTTAGCAACTATGAAAAAATTTGAAGAAAAAATATTGAACTTAATAAACATGTTTACATTATGCATTACACCATATACAAAAAATAATAATAATACATTACATTATTTATCATTTATCATTTATCATTTTTATTCATTTAGTTTATTTATTAAAAAAGTCAAATGGAGATAAAATACAAATAAAATCACTATTTTCAATTGTGAGAATCTTGAATTGACATTAAATGGTTCCTTTGATTAATCCAAAGCTTTTTTTGCATGGTCTTGGGGTTCTAGTTGTCACTTTGTTGGCCTTGCCTACCAAGGTATTGTGTTTAGATCCATTATAGAGTATAGTTGCTTAAGGATTTTGGCCCCTAGTTAATAGTCCTATTTTTATATGAGGATTTTTGAAAGATGATATTTTGGCTTTTGTTGAAACTTGAGATTAGTTATAATAGAGTTATAATATCTTGAATGATTTTGGTTTCTTTTAGAAGATTTTTTTGAAGATTATATCTTTGCATGGTGAAATATTTGAGTTTCCATAATTCTTCTTTTGCCTTAAGATACTTTTTAATGTAAATGGCAAGGCCGTAGTGTGACACACCCCTTGTTTGTTATTTATACGATGGATGGCGAGGTTGTAGTGAAACAACATGCCATTTTCTCTTAAGTTTCGAAGTTAGACTAGAGTGATGACCAATAGACAACCTCAATATGAAATGGATACCATGTACCTATGGGGTCAAGCTTTTTGCATTAGTGTAAACTAGAGATGTTCACTTTTGCACCATTCATCACCTTAAACGACTTGCTTCTTCATCATTTCCATGATAAAAACATGAGCTTGCAAGTTATGAGGCCCTTGATCCCTCCATCTCAAAGTCCATGCTGTGACTTTTGCTTCAGAATCTAAGAATGTCATCCGAAGGTTAACTTGATCCCCTTGAATCTCAAATGTCCATGCTCATCTTCTGCTTCAGAATTTGAGATGGCGATTCCAAGGTTCACTTGATCCCCTTGATACCTTTCCCTTTGAATCTCAAACGCCCATGCTCATCTTCTGCTTCAGAATTTAAGATGGTGATTCCAAGGTTCACTTGATCCCCTTGACCTCTCCCTTGAATCTCAACTTCCAATTCTGAAATTCTGCTTCAGAATCTCAGATGGCAACTCCCGAACAGATGAATCTGCTGCCTTTTGCTTCTCCCTCTGAAGCTGAGACAGAGGTGAGTGGTACAACCTTTTTGCAACTACAAAATGTTATGGAAGTGTGAGAGGAGGAGATAGTGTGGCATAACATTCAAGAGAAAATGGTGGTTCAAAGAGAGAGAAAAGTGCCATGGAACCTCGAGATGAGCATGAAGCTCAGAAACAGACATCACTCAGGTGCAAAGAGCAAGAGTGGCATGGGAAGCACTATTATGGCACATCACTGCAGCATGTTATTACACACAAAAGATCTACAATTTCACCTCATTGAGGACTTTCATTCCTTTTTTCTCATTCAAATTTTTTTGGTGCAGAAATTGAAAAACAAATCCTTCCTTGATCACAATAGTTTCCAATGTATTTTTTATCAAGGAAAACATGAATGTCAATGAGGTGAATATTACACACAAAAGATCCACCAAAGTGAAATATTCACCATATACTATCCAACAAGCATAGAAATATGAGTAACACACTTTAAATAAAAGCTTCAAACTTAAATGTCATGGTGGTCATAATGTATCTATCCCCTTTGAGACCAAGAAAGATATCTCAACAATTGTAGAAAGTGATTTAGTTACAGAGTCAAATTCTAAATGGTACTTCAACATCCCAATGCTACTTGTTTGATTTTATTTATCATAAAATCCAAGCATTCATAAAATTAAATTTCGGATTGATTATTGTGACACTATGGCAATGTAATTCAAAAGATCGATGGTGATGATAAACATCCTTGTTCATGTTTTCCAAGTAGCAGTGTTTCTTGTCATTTGTATGAGAGATACTCGTTATGAGATATATTCTTAAAATTTTCAAAAAATTTCAAACATTTGAATTTCCCATTAACTATGATTGGTAGGTCTGATGAAGATGATGAATATTTGTAGTGTTTTTATGTTTCATTTTCGGTGGAAAAATAAAATAAAGCAAGAACAAAATTCTCGTGCATATCACACCCATTTCTAATATCATTACATCAAATTTAAATAGAATTTGCAAAGTTAGAACAAAAGCTATGACTCACAAAGTTGAAGAAATTACTAAGCAAAACCCTAGTATGTTCAATTAGGTGAATTAGTGTGAATGCTATATGGTGTAGTAGAATGTGGTAGAACTGTTTCTCGAAGGAAAAAAGAATATTGAAAATTGAAAATCTTGGAATATATTTAATCTATAATCTATAACCTGCATATGACATTTACTATGGAATCATACACAACTATAATTTTCACTTTAAAATCGTCTTTCAAGGTTCTTTAGTTCAATATAAAATAATCACACTACACAGTTTTTGAAAATGTTACTCAAAAGTCTTTTTCCATGTGAGAATTTCATTGATTTCCAATATAGTGCTTTTTTTGGAGCCAGTTTTTGCAAAATTTCGACCAAAATAATAAAATCGAGTATTCTGTCACAAAATTAACTGGCTGTTTGAGCAACAATATCGCCACAAAAAAATTTGAGGTTTTTCTTCAGGGGAAAAGTGTGCTTCATTTGCACACATTTTCTACTATACACAAATCCAATTCACATCCAACTTTCACAAATTTTGTGAAAGTTTGCTGTTACAACAACCTTGGTGTTTTATGCCACAAAGCAATATACTACTGACTTTGAGCGTGCCAACAAAATGTGGCACTTCTCCTCACTTTTCCCTCTCCGCTCAACTCTAAATGTCTTAAAAGTTTGCAGTGCATTACTGAAACACTAAAACATGAAAAGTCTAAGCTTTTCGTCCAAGGCTTTTGCTTGAAGTTCAAATGCTGCACTTGATTTTGAATCACTTCAAAGATTTCACCGCTGTTAGCTGGACTAGAGGTATGGACAAAGATCTCTAAGTTGACTAGAGTACGAATCTCTGTCACTAGAGTTTTCAGCAGCATTACAGAGGTTTCCATCTTCAGTGGAATCATTTGAAGGATCAAGGTTCGAACCTGTGGCCACCTTTGCACATTCTTCACAGTCTTAATGTTGGACTCCATTGAATACCATACTCCTGGCCCGATATTCAAAACCTCGAGATTAGGGCATTCCTGTTGTAGAGTTGTGAAGCTGGGAATGTTCAACATCACCTCTTTCAGTACTCCAAGCCACTTCCCATCTTCACCCAATGCCATGCAGGGAATGTCCAGAAACACTTTCTTGAGGTACGGATTTCCAATCACAAGATCTGAAAGTGCATCGAATTTGGATGCCCCATACAGCAACTCTTGCAAGTTTTTAACATTAACAAACCTAAGTGGCAAACTACCCGGAACTCCTTCCAGACTGGATACAGCCGGAACTTCCAGATTGAATACAACATATTTTAGATTTGGTGCTGTTATCGACATATCCTCTGGACATGCCATCTTCAACTGAAGCTTTGTCAAACTTGGCAGCTCCATTGTGACAACCTTTGCCTTCGTTGAAAGTTCCAAGCAAAGAACTTTTAGTTGTTGTAACTCCAAGTGACCAGCATCAATTCCAGATGCCCCCAAGAGAAGTAGAGTTTGAAGGTTTTTCATCTTGTCGCTGAAGTCATTGAAAGCATTGCCATTTATTTTGACACACCGGAGAGTGAAGATTGTAAGCTCCCGCATCTCTGTACATTCATTTGTGTCAATGCACATGTACCTCAGATCGAGGGTCTTCAAACGACTGCCTGTTCAAAAAAATTACATCAAAGAAAAACCATCTCAGATTGGGGACAGGATTGCCACAGTTCCACAAATGGGATTAAGAATATGGATATTGAAAAAACTGCCAGACAGGAGTATTTGATACTTCAAGAACTGGATTCATACAGGAAACCCTAGGATTTATTTACATTAGTAGCTCAAAACTCTTTGATATACAGTAAAAAGAATAAAGGAGCAAAAGATGAAGGAACTTACAACATTGGGATAAGATCTTCAAGATAGGTGATACTCGAACGATTGCTTGATTTCCATAGTCCACTATGCAGAGATGCTGCAATGTTTGGGCTACTGATGGCACCCAGTTGTACAAATGATCTGGGTCGCTTAACCAGAAATCAGAATGCTCCCTTTCATCTGCACCAACAGACTTGGACTGCAGCTTGGACTCTATTTCGATTCGGAGCTGGTGTATGCGTGACTTGGTTAGAAGATCTTGTTCAACAGCTTGGCGGAACAACAACTCTTGTTGCGAACCTTCCACCAACTTACCAATACTCTTGAAACTGGGAATTCCATCCCCAGATTTGCCTGGGATGTCTTCATTGCCTATTTT
>Ga0116231_10012016_pt1 | contig 12978 bp, 12 predicted proteins | sample S1TSphgellanicum_2_FD_89695 | JGI IMG/M metagenome (GOLD analysis project Ga0116231, IMG submission 89695) | Host-associated microbial communities from peat moss isolated from Minnesota, USA - S1T2_Fd - Sphagnum magellanicum MG | ecosystem: Host-associated > Plants > Peat moss > Unclassified... | reverse complement strand
GCACTGAATCGTGACGACCACGAACGCTGCTTCCCTGGTCTGCTGGAACTGTGGCGCCTCGCTTGCCGCCTTGAGTTTGCCTTTGCGGCGGCTAGATGTCTGCAAGGCTTGTAACGCCGAACTGCATGTCTGCAAGCTCTGCGTCGAGTATCACACGGGTTATCCGAATCATTGTCGTGAGCCCACGGTCGAGGAAGTTCGCAAGAAGACCGAGGCAAATTTCTGCGACCACTTCAAACCACGCGCAGGCGCTTTTTCGGGCAAGGATCAGGCCGAACTCGACCGCGCAAAGGCGGCTTTGGCGGACTTGTTCAAGAAATAGCCTCCTTCTACGCCAACGCTTTCCTCTTAGGTTGATCGGCAATGCGCCACAGATATAGAGAGGCCGTCGTTCGGTACGGACGCCAGAGCTCCGCACCCTTGAGTAACTGCGCGGGCGTGGGCAACGCGCGTTTGCGAGTCAAGACCTGAAAGCCCTTGCGGACCCCGTAGTCGCCGACGGGCAGGATATCCGGCCTGCGCAGCGTGAAAATCAACAGCATGTCCACGGTCCAGGGGCCGATGCCGCGGATGCGGGTGAGCTGTGCGATGATTTCCCGTTCCGTGAGCCGCCGGATGTTCTCGGCATTGGGAACTTCGCCGGCGAGCGTCCGTGCGGCGATCTCCCGCATGGCGGCCGCTTTGGCCTTCGAGAGCCCGGCACTGCGTAACTGGTCGTCGCTCAAGCTGAGCAGCGCCTTAGGGTCGAGGCCCCCCTCCGGAAACAAGCGCAAGACCCGCGTCCAGATGGCTTTCGCGGCCGCGCCCGCGAGTTGCTGATGCGCGACCGTCTCCAGCAGCGCCAGGAACGGATCGGGGGAGCGACGTGCGGCGAGCTTCACGGGACCGAGTCGCTCGATCCATTCGGCGAGCCTGGGATCGCGTGTGCGCAAGTGTTGGATGGCGCGGGCGTGCATGCGACCGAAGTCTATAAGAAGCGCTGTATTCGCGGACCTGTATCACGCTTATTGAGTCGCCCCTACAGCCGGACGGCCCACCCCTAAAGTTTCCATAATTCGGTCCGCTAAGCAGGGCGTGTTCTGTTGTCGATGGTTCGCACGGAGTGCGCCTCTTGCTTAATGCCTGGCGAAAAAAATCCTCATCCACGCGCCGCACGGCGCTGGTGACAACCCCGGACGGTTGCGCCCTCGCGACGACGGCGCGCGGCGCGGACGGACGCTACGAGTTGCTGAGCTGTCTCAGGTCCGAGGCGCCGGTGACCAAGCAACAGGCCATCATCGCGTCCTGGTTCGCCGAGCGCCAGGACTTCGGTCTCGTCGGCAGTGTACTCGATGCCGCCGACTATCAATTGCTGCTGGTTGAATCCCCTGACGTGTTGCCTGCCGAGCTCAAAGCGGCCGTGCGTTGGCGGCTCAAGGATCTGATCGATTTCCCGCTGGACGACGCCGTGGTCGATGTTTTTGGTATTCCCGAGCAGGCCCGGCGCACTGGCGCAAAGATGATGTATGCGGTGGCGGCCAAACGCGAGGCGATCGATGCGCAGGTGTCTTTCCTCAAGAGCGTCGCGCCGCGCTTCGAGATCATCGATATCCCGGAATTGGCGCTGCGAAACCTCGTCGCCCGGCTTCCGGAAGCGGTCGAGGGACTGATCCTGCTGTGGTTGAACTCGGACTCGGCGCAGTTGCTCGTGATCAAGGACGCGACGCTCTATGTCACGCGGCGCGTGCAGTTTGCCGACAGTCGGCATGACTCCGCCAGCCTGGACGCCGACGACGTCGACGCGATTGCACTCGAACTACAGCGCTCCATGGACTATTTCGAGAGCCATTACGAACAAGCGCCGATCGGGCATTTGGTGATCGCTCCACACAGCGACGCCTCCCGGACCATCGCCACGGCATTGGCCGCCCAGACAGCGATGCGCATTCAGACCTTGGATGTCGCGCGCGTGCTCAACGTACCGCCGGGGCTCGAAGTCTCGGGTCGCGCAAGCTTGCTTGCGATCGGCGCGGCCATGCGCGATGACAAGCCGGCGCTCTGAAGGTTCTATGTTCCAGCAAATCAATCTCTATCAGCCGATCTTTCGCGAAGAGCGGAAACTGTTCTCGGCAACCACGATTTGCGTGAGTGTCGCCATCGTGGCCGCCGGCCTTCTGAGTCTGGCACTGTACTCCGGCTGGCAGGTGTACAAGCTCGAGCGCGAGCTTGCGTCTCTGCAAAGCCAGGGTCGCTTGCGTAGCAGCCTCGACTCGGCGTCCGAGCGCCTCTTCGGCCAGGGCACCGACGAAAAAGCGCTTGCGGATCGCGTCCAAGCGCTTGCGGTTGACCTCGACCGACGTCAGCAGGCGCTGCGCTACCTCACGAGCGGCGAGGCGGCGTTGAATCGCGGCTTCGCGGCGCGTCTTGAAGCCCTGGCCCGCCAGCAACTCGACGGGCTGTGGCTCACGGGCGCGAGCTTTACGGCCGAATCCGGTCGCCTGTCACTTGCCGGTAGCGCCGTGAGCGCGGACCTCGTGCCGCGCTATCTTGCGCGCCTCGCGAATGAGCCGGCGCTGAGCGGCGCCAAGTTGGACTCTCTCGAGATCCGGCAACCGAAGTCACCCGAGCAGGGACATGTCGATTTCCGGGTCTCGTCCTCGAGCGACGCGGCTGCGCCGCCGAAGCGCCTCGCGATGGTGGGAAACCCATGAAACACTGGCAGACACTGCTCGCCCGCATCAATCGCGCGAGCTTGCGAGAGCGGGCCCTCGTGTTCGCCTGCGCGATCGTCGTACTCACGGCGCTGTGGCAGCAACTCTTGATCGCGCCCATCGAGGCGCGGCGCGCAAACGTCGCCGCCTCGCTCGATGCCTTGCATAAGGGCGCAAGCTCGGGGGCAGGCGGCGTCGCCGATGCCTATGCGGCTCTGCGTAGCCGCGAGATCGCGCTCACGGAGGCGATTGCCGACACCGATACACAGTTGCGCGACGACCAACGCGGCATGATCGAGCCGAAGCAAATGGTCAAGGTGCTCACCGAGGTGCTCGCGCACCAGACCGGCCTGAGCTTGGTGTTGCTGCGTAATCTGCCCGTGCAATCCTTGATGGCCGCGGCAGCTGAGGCGCCTGGCCTGACCGCGCCGGCCGCCCCGGGCGCGATCCCCGCGAACACCCCGACGGCCGGCCCCTATCTGCACCCGGTCGAAATCGTCGTGCGTGGCGACTACCTCAGCGTGCTGGCGTATCTGCAGGCCCTCGAATCCCAGCAGGGCGGCTTTCAATGGCGGCGCTTCGAGCTCGCCGCAACGGAACAGGGTCCGGAATATCACATCGAGTTCACGACGCTGTCGATGGACGCGAACTGGTTGGGCGTATGAACGCTTGCGCGCGCGTGTTCGGTGTTCTGCTCGCGGCGAGCCTCGCGGCCGGCGTCTCGGCGACCGACCTGCGGGATCCCACCCGGCCGCCGGCGCCAGGGGTACCCGTCAAACATTCCACGGAGCATGTGCTCCTCCCACGCGTCAGCGCGATCTTTGTCTCGAGCGCGCGGCGCGTGGCTATTTTCGATGATCAACCGGTCCGCGAGGGCGACGTTGTCGGCGGCTATCTGATCGAGGCGATTACCGCGACTGGCGTGAGTTATCGCCACGCCGGTCTCGTCGCGTTCGCGCCGCTCGATGACCCAACCGAGGCGGCCCCGTCACCATGAGGAACTGCAAGCTGATGCGACTCTCTGCCCTGATTTATCTCGTCGGCGTCTGTTGGTTCGCCGATCTCGCCGCGGCGCAAGCCCCGGGTCAAGTCACTAGTGAGGCGCCGCGCTTCGACATCGCTGTGGTGAACGCGCCTGCGAAGTCCTTTTTCTTAGGGTTGGTCCGCGGTACGCCCTATAACCTCGTCGTGCACCCGGACGTCGCCGGCACGATCTCGCTCGATCTCAAGCATGTCACCGTCCCGGAAGTGCTGGAGATGACGCGCGAGCTGTACGGCTACGACTACCAGCAGGTCGCCGCAGGCTGGATCGTGCTGCCCGCCGCGTTGCAGACGCGCATGTACTACGTGAACTATCCGGATCTCGAGCGCAGCGGCAGTTCGCGGACGCGGGTCAGCTCCGGGCAATTGGCGCCCTCGGGCAACTCGTCGAGTAACTACAACGGCCTGATCGATCCGTCCGGCAATCAGTTCCAACAGAACAACGGTAACGCCAATAATCGTTCCGGTAACCCTTCGCAAACCGGTACGACGATCGACACCAAGTACAAAGTGAACTTCTGGTCGGACCTCGAGAGCTCGCTGCGCGCGATGCTGCCCCAGGATCCGCAGCACAGCGTCGTCGTCAATGCGGAGGCCGGCGTCATCGCCGTGCGCGGTATGCCGAGCGAACTCAACGACGTCGCGAAGTTCCTCGCGAAGATCCAGACCACGGTCTCGCGCCAGGTGATTCTCGAAGCCAAGATCATCGAAGTCGACCTGAACAATGACTACCAGGCCGGCATCAACTGGTCCTCGGTGCTCAATAACGGCGGTCAAACCTATTTCACGGGCGTCTCCTCGCCGTCGACGTTCAGCGGCAATCTGCTCGCGCCCTCAGGCCCCACGGTCAACGTTTCGCCCGGCAATCCGGTTACGGGCTTGATCAGCAATACGCTCGGCGGCGCGTTCACCTTTGCGCTCGATACGAAGGACTTCAGCGCCTATGTGAACCTGCTGCAGGTCCAGGGCAATACGCGCGTGCTCTCGAGCCCGCGGGTCTCGACCCTGAACAATCAAAAAGCCGTGATCAAGTCCGGTTCCGATCAGTTCTTCGTGACCAATGTGACCAGCAACACCGTGGCCTCGACCGCAACCTCGACCAATAACGCGATCGAACTGACGCCGTTCTTCTCCGGCGTCGCGCTCGACGTCACACCCCAAGTCGACGACGACGGCTCCGTGATCTTGCACATTCACCCGACGGTAAGTGCCGTGACCTCGCAAAACCTGGTCGTCACGGTGCAAGGCCAGACGGATACGCTGCCGCTCGCCTTGAGCCAGATCCGCGAGTCCGACAGCGTCGTGCGCGCACGCAGCGGTCAGGTCATCGTGATCGGCGGCCTCATGACGACCTTGAAGTCCAATACCGACTACCAAGTCCCCTTCCTCGGATCGATCCCGGGCCTCGGTAATCTATTCAAGAGCAAACAGACCACGAATACCAAGACCGAGCTCGTGATCCTGCTGAAGCCCATCGTCGTGGGCGATGACGGTGCCGAGTGGACACCCCTGGTCAAATCCAGCATCGACAATGCCAAGAAGCTCGATCCGGCCGTCAATGCCGTGATGTCGACGGGGCCGTAAGCGATGGACCTCCGCCCCAAGAAGCGCGTCAAGCTGGGCGAGTTGCTGCTCGAACAGCAGGCGATCTCCGTGGCCCAGCTGGAACAGGCGCTGAAAGAACAAAAGCGCACCGGCCGCAAGCTGGGTCGCGTACTCACGGATCTCGGCATCCTGAGCGAGGACGATCTGCACCAGGCGCTCGCGCGCCATCTGCAATTGCCGTTCGTCGACCTGCGTCAGATGTCGCTCGATCCGGTCGTGGTGCGGCAGCTGCCCGAGACCCAGGCGCGCCGCTTTCGGGCACTCGTGCTGCAGGCCGACAAGCGTGGCCTCTTGGTGGGTATGGCGGACCCGTCCGATCTGCTCGCGTTCGACGAACTATCGCGCGTGCTCAAGCAGCAGCTGCGCATCGCCGTGGTCAGCGAAGGCGAGCTGCTGCGCATGCTCGACGTCGTCTACCGGCGCACCGACGAAATCGCATCCCTCGTGCAAGAGGTGCGCGACGATCTGCGTGAGACCGATATCGATCTCAGTCAATTGACGGCCGACGAGGCGGGCGCCGATGCGCCCGTGCTGCGCCTGCTGCAGTCCATGTTCACCGACGCGGTCCAGGTCGGCGCCTCGGACATTCACATCGAACCGGGAGAAGCGCGTCTGCGCATTCGCCAGCGCATCGACGGCGTCCTGCAGGAGCAATTGCTGGACGGCAACCGGGTTGCCGGCGCGCTCGTGACCCGCCTGAAACTGATGTCCGGTCTCGATATCTCCGAGAAGCGACTGCCGCAGGACGGTCGCTTCTCGATCAAGGTCGGTGAGGCCCAGCTCGACGTGCGCGTCGCGACCATGCCGACCCAATATGGCGAAGCCGTGGTGTTGCGGCTTCTGAACCAGGCCTTAGGGCTGCAGCCGCTCGATCGCCTAGGGATGCCGAACGACATCGAGGCGCGGTTTCGCGCGCTGATCTCGCGCAACGCCGGCATGGTGCTCGTCACCGGTCCCACGGGCAGCGGCAAGACCACGACCCTGTACTCGGCGCTGAATCTGCTCAACAAGCCCGACACCAAGATCATTACGGTCGAAGACCCGGTCGAATACCGGCTCGATCGCATCACGCAGGTGCAGACCAAGACCAAAATCGGGCTCGATTTCAGCCGGGTACTGCGCTCCGTGCTGCGTCATGACCCGGATATCGTGTTCATCGGCGAAATGCGCGATCGCGAGACCGTCGACATCGGCCTGCGCGCCGCGATCACGGGTCATCTCGTGTTCTCGACGCTGCATACCATGAGCGCAGTCGCAACGATCGACCGGCTCATCGACATGGGAGCGCCGGGATATATGGTCGCCGCCGCCGTGCACGCGGTGCTCGCGCAGCGTCTCGTGCGCCGGATCTGTGTCGATTGCGCAGAGCCCGCCACGCCTGATGACCACGAACTGGCCTGGCTCGCCGCGCAAGTCGGCGAGACTGCCGCCGCGGCGATGGCCTTGCAGCACGGCGTCGGCTGCAGCTATTGCAATATGACCGGCTACCGGGGTCGGGTCGCCGTCTACGAACTCCTGGAGATCGATCGCGGCCAAGCGGATGCGATCCGGCGCGGCGATCTGACTCAGTTCGCCTCACTTGCGCTCGCGCAAGGCGGCTACAAGCCCCTGACCCACGCCGCGATCGAACTCGCCGCGCGCGGCCTGACGACGCTCGCCGAAGTGATCAGCTCCATGAGCGGCCTCGGCGACGAGCTGGCAGCGGCGATCTCGGCGGCCGGCGACGAGAGCGAACTCGAGCCTGAACGCGTTCTGTCCTTGTTGGCCTGAGTGCGCTACCCATGACGGTCTTCGTCTATCGCGGCCGCTCGCATCGCGGTGAAGTCATCGAGGGGCGCCTCGATGCCGAGAACAGCGATCAGATCGCGACCCGCCTCTTGGGCGCCGGCATCACGCCGATCGACATCGGCCCGGCGAGCGAGCAAGAATCCCTGCGCCGGCGCCTCAGCCGCACGCTTGGGCTGGGCAAACCCTCGACCGCCGATCTGATGATGTTCTCGCGGCAAATGCACACGATCACGAAAGCCGGTGTCCCGCTGTTGCGCGGGCTGCGGGGTTTGCAGGCCTCCATGCACAACGACGTGCTGCGCGATGCCGTGGCCGACATCGTCACGAGTCTGGAATCCGGGCGGGATCTCGGCGCGAGTTTTGCGCGTCATCCCGCGATTTTCCAGCCCCTGTACGTCAACATGGTACGCGTCGGAGAGAGCACGGGCACGCTCGATACCGCGTTCGCGCGACTCTGTGAGTATCTCAATACCGAGCAAGACGTGCACGACCGCGTGCAAAGCGCGCTGCGTTACCCCTTGTTCGTGGTCGCAGCGGTAATCCTTGCGGTCGGCATCATCTCCATCAAAGTCATTCCCGCGTTCGCGCCGGTGTTTCGGATGCTCGGCAACGACATTCCCTTGCCGACGCGCCTGATCATGGGCGTCTCCTCGCTGACGCGGCAGTACTGGTGGGCGATGGCGGGCGCGGCGGCGGTCGCGTATGCGCTGATTCGCGCCTATCTGAAGACCGACCGCGGTCGCTATCGCTGGCACCGTGCCCAGCTAAAGCTCCCCCTGGTCGGTAAACTCCTGCACGAAGCGATCTTGGCGCGGGTTACGCGCTCGCTCGCGATTTGCCTCGCCGCCGGCATCCCGGCGCTCCAGGCACTCGGCACGATTGCGCGCACGACGGGTAACGACTATCTCAGCGAGGGCATCTTGCGCCTGCGCGACACGGTCGAGCGCGGCGACTCGATCAGCCGCGCGGCGGCGACCGCGGGCTTGTTCCCGCCGCTCGTCGTGCAAATGATCGCGGTCGGCGAGGAGACGGGCGAACTCACGAGTCTGCTCGCCGAGGTCGCCGAGCATTATCGCCGCGACGTCGACTACCAGTTGCGGAACTTGAGCGCCGTGATCGAGCCCGTGTTGATCGTCGCCGTGGGCGGCATCGTGCTGGTGCTGGCGCTCGGCGTGTTCCTGCCGATGTGGGACATGTTTGCCAAGGTTGGAGCCCAAGGGTGAGCGGCGCGCGGCTCAAGCTCCTGACGGTGGCGCGGTCGCCCGATATTGCGATGCGCTTCACAGTGCCACGCGCTCATGCTCAAGATCCCGGCGCCGCCGCCGAAAGTTTCAATATGTCGAATATTCGTTCTAACCCCCTCTATGCGGAGCAACGTTAATGCGTAAAGACCAAGCCGGTTTCACTCTGATCGAGTTGGTCGTGGTGATCACGATACTCGGCATCCTCTCGGCCTTTGCCATCCCGCGCTTTACCGCGCTCGGCACCTCCGCGCGTATCGCGTCGATCGGTGCTCTGGGTGGCAGCCTGCAGAGCGCTGCGGCGCTCGCCCATGCGCAATACCTCGCGAGCGGCACGTCGCCCACGAGTGTGCCCATGGAGGGCTCGACTGTTTCGCTGTCGAACGGTTATCCCGACCAGGCCGGCATCCTGCTGGCCTTGCAAAACACCTCGGGCTTCGGCAACTCGACCTCGGGTAATACTGTGACCTTTACGCAAAACGGCGCCAGCAACCCGGCCAACTGTTCCGTGACGTACACGATCTCGTCCGTCGCCGGTACACCGGCCACCGTATCCACGCCAGTGACTTCCGGCTGTTGATGCTCTGCCACATTGCGGGGATCCCTGATGGTGCCCCCGCAGGGATCGTCGCAGAATGAAACCAGGGATGGTCTTCTTTGGTTCGAATGGAGGTCGAACGAATGGCTACTGCATTGGCATGCATCGAGCCGCCCACGCGCCTCAACGGCAGTCTGGCGGACCAGGCCTTGGAGTCCGTCTCTGAGGCGATCGTGGTCGTGGATACGGGGCCGCTCGACCTACCCGTCGTGCTTGCCAACGCCGCCGCACGGCGCACCCTAGGGACTTCGCTCCGCGCCCACTCATTATATGAATTGCTCGGCCCGGACTCGAGTTCGACGCTCGAGATGCTGCTCAGCGAACTCGCGCGTGGGGCCAAGCCGCTGTGCCGCGCGATCGCCTGGCGCACGATCACCGGGGAAGGTGAATTCGATACCACCTGGCAGCGGCTCGCCGGCGCTGCTGGGCAGCAGCTCGTCTTGCTGCGTTTCATGCCTGACGCTGCGCCGCCGGAGCTGAGGTTCGCGCTCGATTGCCTGCCGATGGCCCTGATGCTGCTCGACCGACACCTGAAGATCACCTATGCAAATCCGGCCGCACGGCGGCTCAATGCCGTGGAGGGTGCCGAGCTCGTCGGTGGCTCCGCGCTGTCCGTTCGGCCGACTGCGGCGCTGCCGCTCGACGTCTATCGGCGTGCCCTCAGCGGCGCAGCCGGATTTACCAGATCGACGGAGTGGCGCGATCCGGATGTGCCCGGACGCGTTTTCGATGTGCGCCTGCAGTCCGTTCAGGGCGCCGGCGGAGTGATTGGGCTCCTCGTCATCGCCAATCCGCGCGACCACCGACCGCCGGGACTCATTGCCGGCGATGGCGATTGGATGGCCTGGCTCGAGCAAGAGCAGCGCGAGATGTCGCGCCGCGAGCGGCGGCGCATCGGTCGCGATTTGCACGACGGACTCGGACAAGAGCTCACCGGTGTCGCTTTGCTGTTGCGCAGCCTCGCCAGGCAGCTCGAGACGGACGCCCCGCAGCTGCAGGCGCCGGCCAACGAGATCATCGCGCTCGTCAATCGCGCCATCGACGGCGCGCGGTCTCTGGCGCGCGGTCTGCTGCCAGTGACCGAAGAGCCCGGCGGCTTGCTCGCCGCGCTGCGCGGTCTCGCGGATCGGGGCCGCGCGCTCTATGGTCTCGACGTGCAATGCCGTAGCGAGATCACACCGCCGCTTTGGCTGGATGAAAGCACGGCGAATCACCTCTATCGCATCGCCCAAGAGGCGCTGACCAATGCGGTACGCCACGCGCAGGCAAGCCGCGTCGAGATTCTGCTGCGGGTCGCAGCGGGGCGCTACCTGCTCGAGATCGCCGACGACGGGATCGGTCTAGCCAAGGCCGCATCGGACTCCTCCGGACTCGGCCTCGGTATCCTGCGCGAACGTGCAGTGCAGCTTGGCGCACACCTCGAGTTCGTGGAGAATTCCCCTCGCGGGACGCGGGTTCGCGTCATCGGCGCCGCCGAGCGGCGTGACGGCTAGGCTTGGACGAACGAAGGAGTACCTGATGATGCCCACGAGTAGTGCGACATGGACGCGTCCCGCGGCCGGACCTGGCGGAATTGCCGGTGCCAAGCGGCGCCCGCGCACGGTCTTGATCGTCGATGATCATCCGATCATTCGGCAGGGCTTGCGGCGTGTCATGGACAACGAGGACGATCTCACCGTTTGCGGTGAAGCGGAGTCGGTACGCGATGCGCGAACCGCGATCCGCGAATTGAATCCCGATGTGATGATCGCGGACATCAGCCTCAAGCAGGGCGACGGAATCGAGTTGGTGCGCGATGTCCGTGCGCACCATCCGCAGTTGCCGATCCTCGTGCTTTCGATGCACGACGAGACGATTTATGCCGAGCGCATGCTCGCAGCCGGCGCGAATGGCTACATCATGAAGCAAGCGGCGAGCGAGCAGTTCCTGATCGCGCTTCGGCGGGTGCTCGACGGCGGGATCTATGTGTCCGAGACCGTCGGTAACCATATGATCCAGAAGTTTGCTGCGGGCGGCTCCTATATTTCGGCGAACCCCATCGATCGGCTCAGCAATCGCGAGTTGCAGATTCTGCACATGATCGGCAAGGGCATGAGCACGCGCGAATCGGCGCATTCGCTCAATCTGAGCATCAAGACCGTCGAGTCGCATCGGCAGCGCATCAAGCGCAAATTGAACTTGAGCACGGGTACGCAGCTCGTGCAATACGCGATCAATTGGTTTAGCACGCGCAAGCGGCACCCCGGCGAAGCCGAGGCCACGGATGCCTAGGATGCGAGCGGCAGCGCGCCTTCGCTGATGAGACCCGCGTCGCGCAGCCATCGCGCGAGTTGCTCGGCGGGCATCGGCCGTGCGATCTGATAACCCTGGGCATGGTCGCAGCCCGACTGCTGCAGGAACTCGAGCGCGGCCGCGTTTTCGACGCCCTCACAAGAGACTTTCAGGCCCAAGTTGTGCGCGAGCTCGATCATCGCATGCACGATCGTGCGGATCGCGCCGGTATGCGGCAACTCCATGCCGATTGAGCGGTCGATCTTGATCTCGCTGAACGGCAGTTTGTAGAGCTCCGTCAGCGAAGAGTAGCCGACGCCAAAGTCATCCAGGGCGAGACCGATCTGCTTCTGCCGCAGGCGCGACAATAATTCGGCCATGTGATCAAGCTTGTCGAGGCCTGCGGTCTCCATGATTTCCAGTGTGAGCTGCTCGGGCGCAACGCCGCGGGCGGCCAGACAGTCCGCGATTCGGTCGGGTATATCGAGGTCGGTGAGCAGTTTCGCGCTCAGGTTGACGGCGAGCCCAAGACGACAACCAAGCTTGTTCCAGTCGGCGATCAGATCGATCCCGGACTGTAAGACGTAATCGGTCAGCGCGCCGATCAAATTGGTTTGCTCCGCCAGGCCGATGAATTCCTGTGGAGCAACGAGCCCGTAATCGGGATGATCCCAGCGTAACAGGGCTTCGACGCCCGTCACCTTCCAGCCTGTGGGCGTGGCGCTCACCCGTGGCTGATAATGCGTCACGAGTTGTGCGCGATCGATGGCGCGGCGCAGGTCCTGCTCGCTGAATCGATAAGCGAACAGGATCTGGGGCGTCAGCGCGGCTTCGAGCGATTCGCGCGTCAGCGGTTTTCGCAAGGCGACCGATATCGGCAGGCCGAAACTCAGCGCCAGCTCCTCAGCGGAGGCGAGCAGCTTATCCTGCGCCTGACTCGTGATGATGATCGTCGCCTTTCCACGCCGGCGTTCAAGACCGCTCAAGAAGTCGATCTCGTTCGTGGCGAGCCCATGCGGATCGAGCACCAAGACCGTGGGGGAGAACCGGTCGAATTCGTCATGCAATTGCGCCGCGGTCGCCGCCTCGATGACCGTGAAGCCGAGCTCGCGACCGACGTCCGCGACCCAGCGACGCGCTGCGGCGTTGCCATCGGCCACCAAGAGTCGGTTCAGCTTGCTGGGCGGTAGTTGCGGATTCATGCTCGGTGACTCAAGTCTGGTAGTCGTGAATGACGGCCAGTTGCGGCTTGCCGTCGAGATCGAAGCGGCACGCCGCCACCCCAATGCGTCGCGGTTCCGGGGTCGCGGCGATCGTGATGACGTCGCTGAAGTCAAGCTCGGCGCCGCGCAGCAGCGCCCGCAACCGTTCGATGACGCCGGTGTCGGGGAGGGGGCCAAGTCGTTGCCAGCCGTGCCAATAGTCGCGGCCAACGTCGAGCGGCCCGCCATCGAGCGGCCCCCCGTCGAGCGCAAGTGCCGCCGCGGCCGCCTGCCAGCGGCGATTGCCGCGCCGAATCACGCCGATTTCGTTGATGACGGCCACCGCTGTCGGCAGGGCTTCGAAGCCTTCCCGCAATTCGATGAGTTCCTCGAGCATCGCGCGGCGGTCGGCATGTTCTGTTGTGACGTCTTGTGCCACGCCGGCGAAGTAGTGCGGCTGTCCCCAGCTATTACGCTCCGCGGCGCCGCGAATGCGCCAACAACGCGGCGCGGCGCGGGAGTCGGCGTCCCGCGGGTCGGCG
>Ga0116231_10012015_pt1 | contig 12978 bp, 15 predicted proteins | sample S1TSphgellanicum_2_FD_89695 | JGI IMG/M metagenome (GOLD analysis project Ga0116231, IMG submission 89695) | Host-associated microbial communities from peat moss isolated from Minnesota, USA - S1T2_Fd - Sphagnum magellanicum MG | ecosystem: Host-associated > Plants > Peat moss > Unclassified... | reverse complement strand
TCGCGACGTAGCCAAGAACCTCGGCGTATCCGTTCCAACACTCTATCGCTGGATTCCAGCCTCATCTCACGAATGAACGTGGTCTGTTTGGCCGTTTTTCACAGCTTCGTTGTCACTGCCCCTTCACAGTGCTACCCTCCTGGCCTGGTCAAATATTTGTGCTCAGATGGCTGTGCCGCATGAAACTCATGCATCGCTAAGAGGGCCTTCTTGAGAAGCGCTCTTCGTGAACGTATGACTCATATGTATTCCGTTACCAAATCCGATGCTTTGCAAGACTTCGAGCGATGCACCCGCATGCTGAATGTTGATTTGCGTGAATTGATGCTGTTGCGCATGAGCAATAAGCCGTTGCATTAATGCTAAGACCGTTTGCTGAGAGGTTGTCTAAAAACTGGCTTTGTTGGTAGATCGCGAATCCTGGCCGTATGGCAGAACGACGATCGTATCCGAGTGACCTCACCGATGCTGAGTGGGAAACGCTCGAGCCTCTTATCCCTCTAGCGACAACGGGTCGACCGCGTACCTATACCAAGCGTGAGATCATCAACGGTATTCTTTACGTGCTTCGCAGTGGATGCTCATGGCGAATGGTACCGCATGATTTACCGCCGTGGCACAGCGTGCATGACGCTTTTCGTACCTGGCGAAACGATGGTACATGGGAACGTATCCATGATCAGTTGCGTGGTGACGTTCGTGAATCCGTCGGCAAAGAACGCGAACCCAGTGCCGCCATCGTGGATAGCCAATCGGTGAAGACCACGGAAAAAGGGGGCCTCGCGGTTGGGACGCTGGCAAGAAAACCAAGGGACGCAAACGCCATATCTTGGTCGATACCCTTGGCCTGATTCTGAATCTTGTTGTTCATCCAGCGAATATCCAAGACCGTGACGGCGCACGTCTCGTGCTCAAAGAGCCGATTCAACACGGATTACCGCGTCTATGAAAAATCTGGGCCGACTGCGGCTATCGCGGACAGCCTCTCAAGGAATGGGTGGATCATCTCCGCTCTCAAAACCAAGTGGTCTTGGAAATCGTGCCAAGAAAACCGCAACAGCAAGGTTTCGAGGTGCTCCCTTGGAGATGGATTGTTGAGCGGACTTTCGGATGGCTTAGCCGTTATCGCCGGTTGAGCAAAGACTACGAAGCTCTACCTCAGAGCACCAAGTCGTTCATCCATATTGCCATGATCAAACTCATGCTGGGAAGGCTCAATCAACGACCGAAGCCGCACCGAAAACTTCAGCCGGCAACGTCAACTTGAGTTTTTAGACAACCTCTGAGCCAGTGGAGCCGCAACACCATCATTGATACGAAGTGCAGGCACGAAGAGATCGCGCCTGCTCGAATCTTCGAAGGTATTTGGAACGGGGTATTTCCACGTTCCCGCAACCGCGCTTCCTAAGCGCTGGTCGCCGCTATCCGTATGTTCAAAGGCGATCAAAGTAGTGCCGACACCAGAGGTCCCATGCTCGTTCGGTGACTCGATAAAACGGTGTGCATCATCATCCGAGATCTCGCTCTTGGTAACGCCAGAATCGCGCCGCTCGTTATTGAGTACGAACGCGCGATCCAGTGGGTCGTTGAGATCTGCTTCACGAACGTTAATGGCACTATCCGGCTTAATCGCAGATTGGGCAGATTGGAAAGAAGATGATTTCAATCGCAGCTCGTCGCCGTCGGTGAATCCGATTTTGCTGTAGACTGCTCGTCCTTCAGGGCTCGCATAGAGCTGGACACCTTCGTAATGATTCTTTTGAAAGTGCTGCTTGAGCTCCTGAACCATCTTTGTCGCAACACCTTGGAGACGTGCATCCTCGTCAACATAGACACTTGCGATTGCGGCTTGGTTCGTAGGCTCAAACGGATGATCACGCCGCTTGCCGTAACCAAACGCTGACCCGACCCAATGTTCTTTTCCGTCGGGCGCAATGCTGTAAGCCGCGACTGCCGTGGCGTCTTTGCGATCATGAAGAAAGTCACGTAGAAGCTTATCAGATTCTTTCGGCGCTCGCTCCTCGCCAGGATCATACTCCCACATTGCGCGGTAATCGTGCGATATACGGTCAATATTCGATGGGAGATCGACGCATCGAACAATCAGGTTCGGCTTAGCAACATCGGCTAAAGGAGGCATCGCCGACATATTGTGAAGCGAAAAAGCGTCTTGTAAAGCGGTACTTGCTAGCATGAGGGGGGCCTCCAATCGTTAACGGACCAAATCGAAGAGATGCCGATAGACCCAACGTGGCAAAAGGCCTATGTAGCAGCATTTCATAATGACAAGGCGATACGCTTGAATGGGGACCTTGTACCCCTTGGCGCAGGCCTGAAAGTCCCTGTATCATTAGGGGACCTCGATAAATTCGCCAGTGTTCTCTGATTCTAAGCAGAATGGCGGATGCTTTGCGTTGAATAGCTCTGTATGAAGTTGCCCGACGATGCTGCCTCTACCGTTGCCGCGGCGTTCTCACGCAAGAACGTCTTCAATGCAAGTGCGGTCCCGAGTTTTTTCGATGCAGAACAGCAGCGCAGCATGCTGACAAAATGTGGTGATCCTCTCGTCGAGCTTCAAGAGCTTATCGATTGGGAAATTTTCAGGCCACAGCTCAACACGCTGTTCAAAAGGCGGCCTGAAGATAAGCAGCGCGGTCGCAGGCCGATTGATCCGGTGCTCATGTTTAAAGTGCTCATTTTGCAACGCTTGTACAGCCTGAGTGACGACCAAGTGGAATACCAAATCCGCGATCGTGCATCGTTTCAGCGTTTCCTCGGTATTTACGCCGGTCACGGCAGCCCGGATGCAAAAACCGTGTGGCTTTTCCGTGAGCGTCTGAATGAAAATAATATCTCCGGCGAACTCTTCTTGCGTTTTGACGATTTTCTGCTCAAACATGGCATGATTGCACGCGGCGGACAAATGATTGATGCAAGCTTTGTTGAGGTTCCGCGCCAACGAAATACACGCGAAGAGAACAACCTTATCAAGAATGACGGCGTACCTCCAGAGTGGGAAGCACAAACCAACAAGCTTGCTCAAAAAGACGTCGATGCACGTTGGACAAAGAAGCACAATGAATCGCATTTCGGCTACAAAAATCACATCAATGCAGATGTTGAGGGGAAGTTTATCCGCTCATACCTTGTGACATCTGCGTCGGTGCATGATAGTCAAGCACTCGAAGACCTACTACGTCCCGTCTGCGAAGGAAAAGTAGTTTATGCGGACAGTGCATATCGCTCAACAGAAATACAAGCACTCTTGAAGCAACTCTTCTTGACGAGTCGTATTTGCTATCGGGCATATCGCAACACGCCGCTGAGTAAAAAAGAACAAGAGTGGAACCATCGCTGGTCGAAGGTCCGCTGCCGAGGTGAACATATTTTCGGCGGAATGTTCACAAATATGCACGGCCGTGCGCACATTCTGTGCATTGGGATTGATCGCGCGACGACTGTTATCGGCTTGGCAAATCTCACGTATAATATCCGCCGATTTCTGCAAGTACGGAAACTTGGCATAGGTGCTCATGCTTGAAACGATGGGATACTTGTGCCATTTCATGGATGAACATTAAGAAAATGTCTTATTAGGCACTGAAATAACGACGTAACTACGGGGATACCTGGATTTTACAGCCTTCCAGTCCGCACTACGAGTGAACGTTGCTTTTATCGAGGTTCCCATTAAGCATTTCGCAACCAATCACATCATACGCCTTGCCATCGGCGGTATTTAAGACATTATAGTAGACAGAAACTTATTTCAGAATTTTATACATCGCCATTATTGAGTGTAGTCTATGATTGATCATGATTTTGTTTTGCCCCCCGGGGCTTCCAATATATCGTCTGATTGTAAAGAACGCAGCGATGCTGCAATGCCTTACCGGACGTTAGTTACTCAGTGGCGAGAACTGAGCCGTTCTCAAGGATTTGCACTTCAGGAATTTGTGATCGGGATACCGGCACGACGTGTACTCTGTGCTAGGATCGGAGCACATCGGCGCCGACAAATCATGATCTCTGCCGGTGTACATGGCGACGAACCAGTAACGCCTTGGGCTCTGCTCGACATTGTCCGTCGCGGGCTATTAGATTCACGTTACGGGTATATGCTCTGGTGCTGCGTGAATCCCACAGGCTATGAAGATGGCATGCGAGAGAATGTCGACAGGGTTGATATTAATCGAACATTTTGCGTACCTGAGACGAAGAGCGTTGAGGCAAAACTTATTTCCTCGATTTGTTCAAAAATGACTTTCTCTCTTGCGCTTGATCTTCATGAAGACACTGAAGCAGAGGGATTTTATTGTTACGAAGCCACGCGTGATGCAAGCGTGCGGCGCATCGGAAATACAATTCTCAAGCGCATCTGCCGTTCCGGCTACACTCTACAAGAATTCACGCCAGAATTCGATTTGGGCTATTCTCCAAGTTACCTTAGGACTGCATGTCGCCTTAATCCCGGCATCGTTTCGTTGCCTCATGAATCATATGGCGACGACTTTGCAGGCGGGACGATGCTAACCACGCATCTCCTGCGTGCGGGTCTAACTCATCGTACGATTACGCTGGAAACTCCACGTAGGCAGGCTTGGATCAAGCGTATCGCAATGCATACGATAGCTATAGTCGGTGCAATACAACAAATACATGCCTGAATGCGTCACCCCAATTACTGCTGTCATTCAGCGCAACAGCGACCACCTGCGACGGTACGACGTTATAACGCGGCGCAAAATCATTGCGGAGCTTGATCTTTGGAAACCGTGCCGGAATCGCTTGCGGCCGTCCGGCTGAATATCGGCCACACATAATTCTTTAAACCACTGATGCTTTTTCCCGGCTTATAAGCTTCGTAACCGCTTCGTTGATCGATTTAGACCTTTCGACCAGAAAGTCATCAAAGCGATCCTCGCACGCAGCAGAGTATGCAGCTTCGCTAATCAAATTTGAGGCAAGCCATTGTTTCAAATTGTTTCCCGCAGCGTCTGAAACCGCTTTGAGGTATTCAGAGGGGGGCTTCTTAGAAATCGTCTTATTACTCGCAGATGTAAGCATGACGATATTTGCAAGCGCATTGATCTTTGATGCCGATACGTTTCGGCTCTTCAGATATTGCTGAGGGAAAAAGTGATGAAATTCTTTTGTATTATTCCATGCCAATGCGGTAGCGATATCGATCTTTTGACCTGAAAGCAGATCTTGGGGGGAGTGATGAGCCAACACTATCGCAAGCAGTTTGCTATATGCGGTATTGGCTCTAAAAGAGCTCCTCATCCATATATCGGTACTTTTAATAAGTGCTGGACCTGCTATCGTGTCAGCCTTACCGGTAGAAAACTGAATGATGGCTTCCAAATCGGCAGCCATCATTCCGGTGTTCCATCCACCAAAGTAACCGCTTAAAGAAGTCGCCCAGAACCAGTCTACTATCGCCCGATGCTGATTTGCATTCGGCACTGGTACGCGTCGAAAAATTTCACCTAAGACGGCCATTTGATTTAGGTAGGGGAGCACGCCCGAGCTGGACACCCCAATTTCTGTAGAAAGGAAGTCCACAGTACGTTTATAGCTCTCGCGGACACTCGCAATAGCAGACTTCAGCGACGGGACGTCCTTATGACGCAAATCATCAATCTTTTCAGCAGAAAATCCCCCGCCGACTGCCGCAGAAAGGCTACGAAGCACTACTTTGCGATCAATAGCGTCAAAATCTTTATCTGCTACGGAACTAAGAACTGAGTCGATACTGTCAATTAAATCAAAATCGGGACTCCAGGTCGCTGCGCGCATTAAGTCAACGATGGTAAGCGGTGTGCCTGTGCTGTTGATTCTCTCAAATATGGGCGCAACGTCATCGATTGACATATCGCCAAGTGTTACGCTGGCGATTTTATAATTTTTAAACCTGTTGAAGAGATCATCCGCATGATCTTTAAGTTGCTGCACATCTTTAGCTGTTAAAGTGTGTAACGTAGAAATCTGCTTATAATACTCAGCTCCATCAGCAAGCTTGTTTACTCTTACCTGATGTTGCGGAGGATCGTCTAGCGTATCAAGATGCACGAATTTCCGAAGGCGTAGATCGTAAGCGATATTCCACTTGCTTTTCGGATCGTTGCCTTGCCAAAACAGAGCTCCGCATATCGTAGAGAGGCGTTGCTGTCCATCCAGAAGATAGTTAACAGGATAGTCTGGTTTTGGGAGATCGATTTCCAAGTCTGCTATCCGATTCTCGCTTCGCAGCTCTTGGCGGCTCTGCCAGAGTAATACACTGCCAATAGGATATCCACGCGAGACCGAGTCCAATAAGTCTATAATCTTCTTTTTTTCCCACACAAAATCGCGCTGGAACTTTGGCAACAAAATGTCACCTTTTAAGATACGGACTGCTAGTTCTTCGATTCGATCAACGCTTGGCTGAGGATCTTTCGGAACTGATGCTTGCGGACCCGAGGTAATCAAATTTGACGCTTTCTCAGAGCTCATCTCCCACGAAAACCTTTCCTACACATAAGTTAGGGTCTTAAATCCGGATCTTCTCATACTCGTCGAGGGTGATTTCGTCACCGCGCCGGTCGTAAAGCTTCGTCGTGCGCGGGGAGGAATGGTTCGCCATTTGCTGCGCCTGTTCGAGCGTGCCGTCGCTTTTAAGATACGCCGTGATGCCGGTGGCGCGCATCGTATGATTGCCGATCAGCGTTTCGATGCCCGCCGCCTTGGCACGGCGTCGGATCATGAGATAGGCGTCGGATTGCGCAAGACAATGTGTAATACCGGTTTTGCGGCCACTCGTGCGCCAGAGCGCGCCAGCTTTATCGTTACCAATGCCCCAAGCTGCTATATACTCATCGAGGTAAGCTTCGAGCTTAGCAACACAGGGCGACTCGTGCTCCTTGCCGCCTTTTTCGTGGAAACGCATCCAGCCACGCCGCCCCTGGCTGTAATAATCGCCGACGCTCATGGTGAGTACGGCACCGATCCGGGCGAAGGTGTAGATCATCGTGCCGATGAGCGCGCGGTCGCGCAGGCCGATGAGCGTGCTCGTGTCGATGGAATCAAGCAGTGCCCGCGCTTCCTCGCGTTCCAACACCGGCGTGCGTCCCTTCTTCACCACATGCTTCGGCCCGCGCACGGCGTGGGCGGGATTGACGTTGATGACGTGGCCAACGACGAGCCAGTCGAAAAGCATGCGCAGCGCCGCAAGGTGCTGCTTCTTGCTCGGGTTACTTAAGGAGAGCCCCGTAATATAGGCCGCGACATGCATGGGCTCCACGCGTGCTAGATCCTCGATGCCATGTCCCGCGCACCAGTCGGAGAACGCCTGTGCGTTCCGGTAGTAGGCGCGGCGGGTATGCGCGTTCTCGATATGGACGGTGAAAAATTCCATAAAGCGCTTGGCGGCGTGCGCCTCGGCCGCGAACAACGCCGGAAGCTGTGCCCCAGCCTCTTCAAGCGCTCCGGCTGGTCTGTTCTCTGCGATGGTGACGAGTGCCATGTCGGGGCTTTTGGCCAATATCTATGATAATGTCCTTTATCATACACTGCAAAACGCAACAAGCGTAAACGATGGGTACCGCTGCCGGAGAGTCGCAAATCGTGCAGCCGCTTACGCTATGCCGTGCAGTCCGTTCTTATCAACTAGCGACAGCAATTTAAGCGTCGCACCTTGCGGGTGCTTTTCTCCCCGCTCCCATTGGCTAACCAAGCCTGCTGTAACGTTGAGGTGCCGGGCAAACACCGCCTGGCTCGCATGCTCGCGCTCGCGCAATTCCCGAATCTCTTCAGGCGTCAGCGGTCGCACCGGCGTCAAGCATGTTTCATCGAATTTGCGCAAGGTCTGTTTGCTCATCACGCCCGCAGCATGTAGATCTTCTGCCGTCTCATGAATAGAGGCCAGAATCGGGCTACGGTATTTCTTACTCATCGTTTGACCTCCATCAATGCTTCTGTTGTAATTGCCGCCGACAGTTCCGCATCCGTGTAACCTAACAGCTCCGCCCCGAGCATCTTCAATGCAGCCAGGTCATCGCGGCTGATATTGTCCTGTTCGTTCTTAGCAAAACCGTAAACAAAAATAGCCCTGTCGCCGAATCGAATGGCAATGACCGTGCGAAATCCGCCGGATTTTCCGCTACCCGGCCGCGCAATTCGCTGCTTAATGATACCGCCCCCAAGGTCAGCATCAATTAGGCCGCGCTCCGCTCGAAGAACCGCTTCCCGCAACGCTTGATTGGTTATCTTCGCACGCTTGGCAAAGCGCACAAAAGACCGGTTGCAGAAAACGCGCACAGACCCCCACTCGTGATTTAGCTAAGCAAACTATAACACCGAAGGTGATAGTTTGCAAGTCTGCGCTTGGCATCGCGAGTAAATGTATTCAGCCCCGCCGTGTGACCACAATGCGAGGCTGTATCGCCTTACGGCATTTGTAACTCCATTGTTGATTAGGATAGAGCCTAAGTCAAGTAACCGGCGGCCGTGAGGTTATCCACAACGCCGGGCTACGCCAGCGCTAACGGTTCGCGCTTCGCCCGGCATTATGGATAACCTCACTTCAGTATGGACTTAAAGCCTTAAATGATGATTGCCTTAATTGAGGAAATGCGGTCTTAAGGTCACGCGTGGTATTGGCTAAGAAGAGGCGGTTGACACGGCGCGCCGTAAAGCCGTAAAGTCGCACAACCGTATATAGAAGAGGTAAGCGCATGCCGGTTATATCGTTTTTGAACCAAAAAGGCGGCGTCGGCAAAACGACGTTAGCAACAAATGTTGCCAGCGCACTTGCCTTAACCGGACAAAAAGTTTTCTTTATTGATGCCGACCCTCAAGGCAGTGCACTCGACTGGTCTGCGGCAAAACAAGGTGAGCTGCTTTTTCCGGTCGTTGGCGTTCCAAAAGAGACGCTGCATAAAGAAATCGCCGCGCTTGCTGCCCCTTATGATTGGGTCATCATCGACGGCCCCCCGCGTGTCCATAACGTAGCAAAATCCGCTATCGCGGCCAGTGACATCGTCATCATTCCAGTTCAGCCATCACCTTATGATGTGTGGGCTGCTAAAGAAGTCGTTGACCTCATAGCTGAGGTTAGCGTAATTAAGGAGAACCTTATTGCCGTATTTGCGATTAACCGCAAAATCGCAAGTACGGCAATTGGTCGAGACGTGGCCGACGCGCTTGCGAGTTATGCGCATGTGCCGGTACTCAAGGCAACGGTAACGCAACGCGTGGTCTTTGCAGAATCCGCTGCCTCGGGTAATTCAGTCCTCGAAACTGAATCACAAGGCCAAGCTGCACACGAGATACGGGCACTTGTGGCCGAAATTATGGAGCTATCGCATGAGCAAAACGGTCAGCATCAACGCCAACCCGCGAAACAAGCCGCAGCCGTCAGCTAAGGCGCTCGATGCCTTCGTACAAGGCCCCGAGCCCTCAGCCCCCAAGGAAGCTATGAAACGTCTCACGTTCGATATACCGGCCGCGCTGCATAAGCGTATGCGTCTGGCATGCCTTCAGATGGACGTAGAAATGACGACGGAGCTGCGGCGCATGATAAGCGAACGCTTCCCGGCGGAATAAGAGATGACGGAAACGCCCACAGGGTTTCCGCGCCGTCGTCGGCTTTCGCCAATGCAGAAAGTCATGCGCGAAGCAAAAGCCCATGGCCTTACACCGGCAACAGAAAAGCTGCTAACCGCGTCCGAAGTTATCAGCCTGAATCCGGCGACCAAGGACGATGCGGCCTTTATGCACGTTGTTTTATGTCATCTAGGCATGCCGCGCAGCAAAACGCCGGAACGTGTTTATGAGCGTGTCTACGAACGTAACAATTTCCGCTGTGCGCTGCGGCTCGAAGCTGGGCATTTGTGGAATGGCAAAGTATTCGAGGAACACCCGCTACCTTACGGCATGAAGCCCCGCCTGGCGCTCATGCATCTAGTAACGAGCGCCATTCGCAATAATAGCCAGACCGTCGAAGTCGCTGACAGCGCACGGCAATATATGCAGCTTCTCGGCTTCGACCCGCAAGGCAGCGAGTACCGCAGTTTCAAGAAACAAATGCAGGCCCTCGCCGCCACCAAAATGCAGCTCGGCATGACCTACCCGAATGGGAAAATCTCCCATATAAACGCGCAGCCTATCAAGCAATTTGATGCATGGATTGCCCCTGATGCCAGTATTCAGCCATCATTATGGCCCGGCACTATCACTTTATCGGCGGACTTTTTTGACGGTTTAAAAGGCTCGCTTGTTCCTATCGACGAGCGCGCCGTTTCAGCCCTGGACGGCGCACTCGAACTTGATATTTATTTCTGGCTAGCTCAACGTCTATGTCGCATTCCCGATGCTAAAGGCCAGTTCATTACGTGGAAGGCACTCAAAGAACAATTTGCCCCTGAGTACAAGCACCTTCGCAGCTTCAAACAAGAGTTTCTAAGGGCATTACGGCAAGTGCATCGCGTCTATCCAAGCGCAAAAATGGATTATGTGCGTGAAGAACACGGACTATGGCTTTATGCTTCTCACCCTCCTGTACCAAGGCTTTAAAACCTTAAAGCCTTATCTACGGTTGTCCGTATGTACAGAAGCCCGTAAAACGGTAAAAGCCTGTGGAATAAGAATTTTATCCACGTTGAATCACATGCAAGCGGTACGTTGAATCACATGCAATACCCCCTTGAATCCACGTTGAATCACATGCATATACCTATAGTATTACCTTATAGTTACTTACCAATAGTTGCTTAGGCACAAAATGTGGATAAGTCGCACAACCCAAAAATAAAAATTCCAAAGGCGCTTCGCGCCAAGAAGCACAGGGGGGCATAATGGGGTCGCAACATATCACGGACACATTAGCGATGCTTGGCGCCTTCGGCAGCGTCGGCACGACCGGCTACACGTTGACCCGAACCGACATCGAGCGGCAGCCGTGGCAGAAGAAGGGCAGTGTCCGATATGCCCACGCTGATTTCGTAACGGCCGCCCCGGAACTGATTGACGCCGCCAGCCAGGACACGCCGCATAACGGGCTGGGCGTTACCCTGGTACAGCTCGACGATCTGAAGCCCGACATGTTGCGGCGCGTTGCACCGTTTGCATTCCTTTGTGCTGTGCAGGCGCCGACGCTTCGCTCTGCTGATGGACAGCTCGCGCTGCGGCACGACCTGTCCACAACACCGGCGCGGGTATCTCAGGGCAAGAAAAGACGGGCTTAAAAAGCCAAAAGGACGACGGTAAATCTCAAATCGGTTCTTTTGCTCTAATTCGTATGCCCATAAACGGCCCATAAACGGCCCTAGAGGTTAGCAAAGATCATTTCATGGCACAATGGTCATCCCGGCTCATAAAACACGCCTGACAGCCTTTTAGCGGCGTGTATCGACATCAAGAGCGTGCTTGCAATCTAACGCCGTTAGGTTTATACTACAGAGGTGCCTATTGTTGTGCGGATTCGTGGCTTTGAGGTCAGGGTTATCCCCGGCGATCACGAGCCTCCTCACGTGCATGTGTACCGGAGCGGGGCCCAGATCAAAATCGGCCTTGCTCCGCTAGAAATTCTCGAGGTGCAAGGGCGCCCCAGCCGATCGGAGATTCGGGAAGCGCGCCGGATTGTCGCTGAGCATCTGGATGCGTGTTTGCAAGCCTTTGAGGAGTACGGAGCATGACCATGTACCACGAACCTTCCGACGCCGAGCTTGATGCGGAGATTGCCCGTGCTCAAGACCGCGGCAAGGTGATGCAGCCACTCTATGCCCGAGAAATGCAGTACAACGAGACGGAAGATGCCTTTTTCTTGCGTCTATTCTCAGGTGTTACCCTGACCGTCCCGCGTGCCTTGATTCCTCGCTTCGGTTCGTTACCACTGACCGAACTTCGTGGGGCTTACCTTGCCCCTGGCGGCAGCGCCATTATCGTGAACGATACGGTCGATTATTCGGTGCCCGGTGTACTTCGCATCATCTCTGGTATTGCAGAACAACGACGCATAGCCGGAAGTAGTCGAAGTGAGAAAAAGGCCGCTGCTGTGCGGGAAAACGGGCGCAAGGGCGGACGTCCAAAGAAGACTTCGGCATAGTTTGCATGTTCATAACGCGAAAGAAACAGCGCTTTTTGCAGAGGTGGAAATGATGGGAGAACGCATGCTTATTGAGCTCGATCCTCAATCTTGGGAAGATGGTTATCAAGCCGGAATGTCCGGGAAATCATCGGAGCTGCAAAACGTCTACCAAGGTGATCGTCTCGCTTGGATCTCCGGCTTTCTTGACGGCAAGAGCCGAAGAGAAGCAGGGGCGATTTCTTAGCTCCAGCGGTGATGGGAAAGACGCATTCGCGTGTTATTTCAAGTCGTCGCTTGTGACTTGCGGAACACGAATAACGTCGTCAAATGCGGAGCCGTTGACCGTCAGCAGTGCAATGGCGTGCTCTGCGTTGAGTGAGCGCAACAGCTGAGGATCAAGCACATTCTGGCGTTGTTGACTCGTTGCAAGGCCATCGTTGACCGAGACTTGTTGCTCTCCCCAAAAGAAGCCCGTCTTTGTCTGCCCGCCGGAGTGGCTGAGCTTCCAGACCTCCGTCGTACCGAGCTTTGCCGTGAGATACTCCATCGTTTTTGGCGTTGAGCGAAAGGCGACGATGTTGGCAAAATTGCCCAAGAGCGTCATCGTTGCGTGTTCGTTCCCGAGTGCGTTGAGATAGGCATCGAGTGACTGTGCCGCTACGATTGCGACGACGCCGAGGGCGCGGGACGTGTCGAAAAAGCTCGCATCGCCGGCACTTGCAATTTGCTGATATTCATCGCAGAAGAAGAGCACCGGGCGTTCTTTCCTCGGCCCCGGCGGCATTTGCGAGCGGGTGTTGAGGATCTGGAAGAAGCGCTCTTTGAGCAAGAGATAGACGACACGGGCGGCGGCTTTAAACTGCTCGCGCGGTAGATTCACGACGAAGATTGCACCATCGAGGACATCC
>Ga0116231_10012014_pt1 | contig 12979 bp, 9 predicted proteins | sample S1TSphgellanicum_2_FD_89695 | JGI IMG/M metagenome (GOLD analysis project Ga0116231, IMG submission 89695) | Host-associated microbial communities from peat moss isolated from Minnesota, USA - S1T2_Fd - Sphagnum magellanicum MG | ecosystem: Host-associated > Plants > Peat moss > Unclassified... | reverse complement strand
ATGTGGAAAAAGTGGGCAATTATCTGAAGGAAGATTTAGCCAAACCTGGCTACAAATCCAAACATGAAAGCACAAAGCGTTGGGGGTGGCTGGAGTGGCGTAGCCACGGGTTACCCACTAGTAAAGACAAGAGTTATACTGTTGTAGTCGCACCTATTCGGGAAGAAATAATTGTAAATGAGGGGAAGTTTCTTGTTGGGTTCTGCTTTGTAAGTGAGGGGAAGTTTCTTGTTGGGATCCCAGTTGGAATTGAACATCTCCCAAGCTACTAAATAAAGCCAGTAAGATCACACTCCATCCAAGAGTTGAATTGAACATTTCCCAGGCTATAAATAAAAGCCAACTTTGGATAATTGTCGGTTGCAGTGTTTTTTTTAATTTTGCCATTTTTTGACAAATAAATAGAGAAAGTTTTGGATTTTTTTTTTCAAAGTGTAAATTTGATTTATTTTTCTATTGTTGGGTGAAATTTTGCCAAAATCTTGATACCCAAAAAATGAAAAGAAAAGCCAGACCTGGGGGTCAGGGGAACCCAGAAGGAAACAGCAGCTGCATCACAATAAATTGAAATCAAAGATATACAAAGGGGGTAAGGAAGCACCACCTGATCGTGTCCTTGCCAGGCTCGAAAATCTTCCTATGAAGCCAAACAGTATTAAAAGCTAGATTGAAGAATAGAGTCTCAAGTAGATCTTAGAGTAGATCTTAAAGTGCTGACGGTGTCTCAAGTAACCATCCAGACCTTCACAGTGAAGGTCCAGGCCTGCTGAAAAATTCTCATCTTGGCTTGGCAAAGTGTTTCCTACACCACTCAGCCCAAATAAAATCTAAATAAAAAAGGATTTCCCGAAGGAAGGGGGGTCACAGTGACCCCACACCCCACTCCCCCAGTGAACAAGCACCCACCAGTATACCATCCACTGGATGCCTGTCATGACTCCATTGCGAACGAATGAAACCTAATATTTGGTTTCACTAGGTGAAAGAAGGCCAGGGTGAACTAGGGTTTCGTTACTTCACCTTTTTGAGTGAGGCCTCCCAGTGACCATATGAAGCCCAAAAACATGTTAGTTATGTTTGTTCTCTGTATGCAGTGGATTTTTAGATGAGTTGAGTATCGAATACCCACCTTGGAAACAACCTCATATAATAAAGTTATCCGTAAAGTCAGGAAAAGACGACACTGGAACCCCTGTTTGATCACATAGGGGATGAGATTTAAAAAATCAGGAAAAAATTTAGTAGACTGGGCTTCAACCGGGTATGATTAGCCCCAAATTCGGTGCTAAACTGAGTTCGCCATGTCTTTTTTTTTAATGAACGTGTTCAACCAATCACTGCTGCTATGTGTACTATAACTATAAATGTTCCCGAGCCTCGTGCATTTAATCCTGAGTCTCATGGGTGGGGTTTTTTTCTTTCATGCAGGATGGTGGGTTTGGGTTTTTAGAGTGGTCATGATTTTATTTTTTATTTTCCTTTGGGGCGGACGGGGTTCTAGGGGTCCAATAGGGGGGGGCAGAAAGGGCTTTTTCCACAGCGGGGTTCGAGTCGCTAAATATTTCTCTTTGGTTGTTGGAGGTTTAGGGGATACTTGGATTTCTCCCAAATTTTGTATTTTTTAATAATTGGGTCAGGGTTTATGTTTTATTTTTAGAGTTTAGGTTTATGGGGTTGACAGAGCTTTTCATTTAGTGCCCTTATGCTATATAAGTGGGAGGGATCTTACTTTGGACTCTCTTTTTTCAAACTCATTTCACTTGAAAGTTTCAAGTCTTGCATTTCATTTGGAAGTGTTGAGTGGTTTGAAATTTTTAAAGGGTTTTTGGGAATCTCATTTCAAATTGTGTTGTGGAGGTTCGTTCCACTTGTCATTTATAGAGTTTATTTTATTACATCGTGATTTGAGCTCCACTAGTATTGATGAGGAGTTGCTTGAAGAAATTGTGGCAAATGATCCAATTGCAATGCAAGTTGCAATCGCTTGTTTCAACATTTGGGAATATTTAACATCAACAAAGCTTGAAAAATAAGTGGACAATTGCTCAGCCTTGGTTGTTGTGTGAAACATCCCGGACAACCATGTGGGCCACACCAAGTTTATTTAAAATGCTCACCAACTTCATTTTAGGATAATTTGAAAAATTGACTAAGTTTGTGATCCCAACCATTATTAGCCATGCAAGCTCCACAAGGGAGCCCCATCGCAAATTTGGGTGACCATCCAAGTTGCCCCATAACAATGTTTACCTAATTTCATCTTGTACATAAAATTTGATAATGTGACTAAATACAATGTTTTCATGTGGAATTGGAGCAAGAGTGCGATAAATGATGATGGCATATTTATTGCATTTTGCATCAATTTTTTCATTGTTGATGAGCTTTGGTGAACCACTATTAAAAAGTGATTGAGTTTTGATGACATAATTCCACAATTCTACCACTGCATTGGATTTATTGTGAGTTGTTCATGTGTTTGGATTTCAGGCACTTAAAATCATATCATGACATCAATATCTTTCACCAATTGAACATTCACAAGTCATAGCATCAGTATTTTGTTCACACAAATGAATATTTTCAATATTTATTGGGTGACCCTAATTACATGGCCTTGATTGAAGAAACATTATATATTTATTTGAAATTGACCCCTAAACATTTATAAAATTAATTTCACATCATGTTATGATTATATACATGCATGTCAAGTGCAATTCCCTTGTTGTGGATGTTTTAAAGTATCAAATAAAAGTTTTTTTTTCATTTGTTTTGTTTTATTGTTGTGATTTTGTATAATCCTTGCATGTGATGACTATGCAAGGAGCCAATTCACATTCAAACCATTTTCAAACATTTGCTTGTAATAGTTTATAAATTTGGTTTATCACATATGGGAGATTCATGTTAAAATATGTTCTTTGTGTCTAAAGAAACCATCAACTCATAGCGACAATTCAAAATGAAGGACCACTTGCACTTGCATGAAGACTTGATATGGTACAAAATTTGTGTGAATTATTTTTAGCAATGTAAGAAACATAAAAATCTTTAAATGCTAGGATTGTGCAGCTCACCCTTTGTGAACTTTGTTTGTATTCATGCACTAGAGATTTTGGATAATTTCAAGGTGTCAATAACATAGTGGTTTTTGAAGGAACAATTACATTGGAGCTATTGTCATACTACCATAGCTCTGGGAAGCTTCCATTAGATTGAGAAAAACTTGAAAAACACATGACATGTAGGGTTGCTTATTTAATAAAAATGTACAATATACTTGCAAGCTTTATTGTGAATATTAATCAAATAGGTACAAGATACATTTTACTTTTAAATTGTGAAGAGTGATTTATCCATTTATTTTGATGGAGCAAGATGTTCATATTATAGTTCAAGCATGTATGATACCATTTCAATAGCATAATAGGTATTACTTATCATATATTAAAATTTTCAAATGTGTCATAAATCTCATGCAAGCACATGGCAAGCATTTGTTGTGTTCCAATGGAACAAGAAACTCCATGAAAAAAGAAATGCTTGAAGTACATAAAAGTGATTAGAATGGAATACAAGTGGTAGGTGACATGTTGAGTATCATTTGCATTTGGCGATACATTGCTCCTTTTTCAAATTATTTTCATTGGTGAACATATCATTGCTTGCCCAAATCTGAAGGTGGAAGGAACGGCTTGGATAATGTGTGCATGTTTTTGAGGTATCAATTATTGTCAATTTGAAATTTTAGAAAAGGAACATTGGAATTGTTGACCTTTTAGAGAGAAAAGAGGGCAAGATTTTGAAGGGGTCCTGACTACATGGATTGATTTGAAAAGGAGTCCTAAATTTAAATTGGCCTTTATTCAAGATTATGGCAAATAGATCAAATCCTTTTGGTGTAATCAAATTCTTAAATTATTGATGCGCCAGGGTGGGAATTGGAATCAAAAGACTACATCACCCTAAGGTCAGTTTCATCATTAAATAATCCTCAAGATAGTGAAATGAAATTTTGTGAAAATATGAAATTGACGTGTTGAAAATCATCATAATTATCATAAGCCATATTTTCAATAATTTCACTACTCATATCACAATATTGTAGTAGATGATGGAAATATATATAATTTCAAATTTTCAAAATAAATTCCATTTTTGAAAAAAAAAATTCATTTCATCAATGCGAAAACTGACCCTAGGCTACGGTAATTAGGGCAAAAGAAGAGGGGGGGGGGGGGGGTGTGTTTGTTGGAACTGCATTTCTTTGAAGCTACATTATGGACGTGTTCGAATGTGTTTTAAAACCCTTTGATTGTGATCCTAATCAATATCAAGTGTGTGTGTAAGTTAAACATAAGTGAAAACCTGGATTTGTTTAGGTTTTGTTTTGAAAAGGAGAAACAAAAGTTCACACTCAAATACTACCTCCATAATAGAAATGTGCCTTTCTCTTGTCTTCATTTGGGAAAAAAAAAAGGGAAATTAGGACCTGACCCCAAAAAATGGAAAACAAAAAGCTCTCTTGTGAAAGTTCCTCGACCCCCATAAGTGGCTCATATTATTGAATTTTGTTGTTTGTGAATAATCCCAAATTTCTTCTACTCTTATCATGCCCAAACCCCCATTGTCCATAGGAGCATGTTGCGTAGGGGGTAGGTTATTGCTTATTTTGGGCAGCCCCAATGTTATAAGTAGCTTTTGGCATTCAAGGCAGATCCTTTCCACCACCATTTTTGTTTAGTTGACCAAGTCTTCCCTAGGCTTGGACCTTCTTATTTGAACCTCAAATATCATCCATAAGCCTTACCCTTTTTTCAATTTCTCACTCTTGGGTCAAAAAAATTCTATGATACTCTAGGTCATGAGGCCAAAATTATGAACTAAGTCATTGAATGTGAAGTGAATTGGTTCCAAATAATAATAATTTTTTTGAAATATATTTCTTTTATGTAGTTATGTACATCTACCATTCAAATTTGACACATACCTTCATGCATATCTTAAATATTTCTTACAAAATCCATCTTGTCTATTTAATTTTGGCAATGTCATCTACCATTTGCTTGGCTAGGAGAACAATGCTAAAGGGGTTTTTTTGTAAAAGAATGTCTTTCTTAGTGATACACAACCTATGTATGTACAAGAAAAGGCTTGGTTGTCATGTATTTGGAGGTAATATGTATGCACTTTTGGTTCCAATTTTTTTTGCAAAAGGAGTGGGCATGTAACTTGATGTGTAACTTGATGTAATTACACAATTATTTAGGTAATTGTTTAAAGGGGTAAGTTTAGTGATAGGATTCCATAATTTGGTCATGGTGCATTGATTTTCACATATTAATTTATGTGAAAGTCATGTGCACCATGTGATTAAGTTATTTTTGATTAATTTATGGAATCACATGGGTAGGCATGTGTTTAATTATATTTTGATTATTTTATGTGAAATCACATGGGGAACCATGTGATTAATTATCTTTAGATTATTTTATGTGATAGGTAATTTCTTGAGTAGTTTCCTTTTGGATGGTATATAAATGGGTGTTTGTGCCCTTGAAAAACACCTTCAGTTGTTACAAAATTGTTGTACAAATGTAAAGTTTAATGGAATAGAATTGTGAAGGGCTTCGAGTTTTTGGTTTTGAATGGTTTTGGTGTTGTTTGTGTTTAGTTCATGGTAGGAAAATGGTGAGGCTTGCATTGACAATAGAAGGGTGAGAGAATAATTTTGCAACCAAGAACATAGATTTCATAACTATGTAGTAATCATACATAGTTTCGGTCCTAAACCCATTTGTGTTGTACATGCACTTTCTTGTTTAGATCATTGGGAGGATAGATGTATTACTAATGTGTAGCCATTTATTTTGATGGTGCTCAACAACATCATTTTTGAGCATCAACATGAGTACCCTAACTTTACATGTATATGATTGTTGTATTAAGTTTAGGATTCATTTTACCTTTGAAAATCTCAACATGTAATTAGTGAAAACACATTTTTTTACTACATAAAGGCTTAGGCTCTTAAGGTTTAAGATTGCAGATATGTTGTTTCATTTTGGATATTATGGAACTTGTTTTTTCTTCCAAAGTAGGTTACTTTAAGGACTTTGGTTTTCTATTTAATGATAGATACCAAATTTTTAGTACAAGTGGTTTGGTTGCATCCTTGCCATTGGGTTCACAACCTTTATTATAGAGTGGGCCCATTCTACCTCAAAACACATTGAGCTCAGTAGTTTAAGGTGTTATTCCATCTGGTGGTAACATATTCTATCAATGCATGTACCATAATGTGGCTAATGTTTCCCACTATAAGAGTATTCTCCACCAATATCTACATCACAAGTGGAATTCACAGAATCAAATGTGGAACAAGGAAACCATGGCATCTCCTTCCTTGTGAAAAACTTAAAATAACACTTAATAATACACCACAACCAGTTACATACTAGAGAACCTAAACCCCTAAAGGATATCTATCTATGAACCAAGGTAGTTTATTCACCTTGCCTACCAAAGCAAGGATATTGTGTTTAGATTCATTATAGAGTATAGTAGCTTAAGGGATTTTGGATTAATAAGTCTATTTTTATATGAGGATTTTTGAAAGATGATATTTTTGGCTTGTGTTGAAACTTGAGATTAATTATAGAATTATAATATTTTGAAGGATTTTGGTTTCTTTTAGAGAATTTTGTAAAAACTATATTTGTGCATGGTGAAATATTTGAGTTTATATAATTTTTCTTTTGCCTTAAGATAGTTTTTTAATGTAAATGGCAAGGCCACAGTGTAGCACACCCCCTGTTTTGTGTGTCACGTTAAGATTTCCCAAACCATGACGTTTCAAACTTCAAACTGTACTCTTGGTATTTTAGAAAACTTTCGATGAGTAGGGGTGCACTGACTTGGTTTGGGACTATTTGGAGCTACAATGTGGAAGATATTGATTATTAAACCATTTTCCCAATGAAAATTAAATAAAATTGAAATTGAAAACTGCATTGGAATTTGGGGGTGTTCCTTATATTGTTGGAAAGCTCTTGGTGAATCCGATGTAATAGAATTTTTTTCACATTTTTTAGAGCTAAGGTGCAAAAGATATTCATTTTCGAATGGAATTTGTTGCCGGAAATTCAAACAAATTGCAAAATTGGGTTTGGAAGGAGAAATTAGTTGAGCATGTGCCCTTGGTTACACTAGTTCTACTTACATTAATGAATAAATTAAAACCAGGCTAGTAGGCTGAACCTTGAGGCTAAAGTATTTGGTAGAATGTGTCCAAGGGAACACATTCATTGGCATTATGGACCATAAGTACGTATGATAAAACAAGAAAGTGTCAAATAAGATCTGGAAAATAGCCTAAATAGGAAATGACTAAATTAGCCACCATAGCCAATTATGCCAATTAAAACTCCTAAAAAGCTTGTGGAACAATTAAGTATGGTCTTCTAAATGTTATATAGAATAACTTGGGCACTCACACTAAGAGCATCTTCATTGCAAACTATACAAATTCGTTTACAAAATCAATATTGTTAGGGAATTTGTCAGACTTGTGGCAATTTGGAGCCATGGTGCCCCATTGGAATTCCACACAACAAAGCCAACTAACTATTTTTTTTCCTAATGTGTTATCAGTTTTGGAGTTAGAGATGGCATAAAAAGAATTAGGTGTGGGTTGCACTCATAATTCATAACAAGGACTTCAATTAAAACTTTTCCTCAATTCCATTACCCATATCTTCCTTCTACAATAATTGGACAATCCAATCCTTTGTGCACATTCAACCCATGTGAGACCTTCTTCTCCCATCTCCTCTTCCTTTTTTTCCTAGTCTTTTAGGATTGTTCAAAAAAATATCTATAGTAGTTTTTTCCTTCTTATAACTTAAAAAGTTTTCCTAGGGATCCCCAAGAATAATGGGTTTACAAATCCCTTGTTTGGAGCATGTCACAATGAGGAATTTTTGAAGTGGATGTTAAAGAAGTTCTTGAGTTTATGTTTTTTCTATGATGTTCTTCTTGATTTTCTTGATTTAATGAGGAAAGCATTGAAGATGGTATTTTGATGACACCCAACTACATTACACCACGTTTGTCTAGGTTGAATTGAGAATTGATGGATTTTAGTTGTTGCAACATTAACAATGTTTGTAGGACTTCATGTCTCCTTCTCATGCTCCAAGATCCAAAAAATAAATCCAATAGCTATGGCTAGATGGTGGGGGTGTGCATCAACTAAAAGCTTTTGGTCTTGGATGGGAAATTGTGACCCTTGTGGTTTTTTTTTATTTTGAAAGAATTAATTGATAAATAAGATATCAATTATTGAATTTTTTTCTTGAGAGGAGGAGGATTCATATAAAATCTATTTTTCTATTTGTCTCATTGTTGATATTTAGAAGCAAATAACAAGCACTTGAACAAGAACAATTTTGGTTTTTCATATTTATGATGCAATAAAGGGAGGACCTAACCATGTACTACAATAACAATCAACAACATTGAATAGTAATGAAAAAAATGAAGTTCAAAATGAACTTGTATGTATTTTATTGGGCTCCATGAAAAGGGCAAAGAAAACAATAATAACAAATGTGTTAGTTGTCAATATGAAAAAATGATAATAATAAAAATAAATAGCACATATAACATTGGAATCACATAACATGCCTTGTCGTGATGTTGCACCAATCAATAAAAATTTCCATGAGGTTATGTCTCAATTTGATTGTGTCGTGACCCTAACCTTGGGCTCACAACCAAGGCAAGGGCTTGCAAAGGTGGGGGCTGATAATGAAGCTCAAGAGTCACATTTCATGCTCCCGGGAGTGTAGGAGGGTGTGAGGAAATGAACCCACACACTCCCAACTAAGCTACCACTTTGGGAATTGGAGTCCCATTGGACTTTCGAATCTTCAGAGAGTGATTATAGGGGCCAAAACTCATTGGATTGAAGAATTTCTCATATTGTTCGAAAGCTCTTGGAAGGTAGATGTTAAAATGGGCTCACACATCCCATTTGAGTACTTAAAACACAGATTATGGCCCCAAAAAAAGGTTGGGAAGCCCTGATTTACTTGCGTGTAGATGGCGTGCCACATATCGTCGGAAAGCTTTTGACGAAGGCTACAACTTTGCTTTAGACATCATTTCAATCAAAGGTTTGAAAAAAAGTTATGGGCCTCCAAAGTCACAAAAATCTTAATTTTGAAACAAAATGACATTTGGATGTAGCCCCTGTGGCTAATCATAAAAAATACTATAAAGGGGAAGGTGATGGTTTCCCCCATGTTTGGGCTGTGGTGAGTCTTGTGAGTTTGTGTATGCTTATGGTTCATCCATGCACCAAAAATGTTTCAACTGCGCACTAACCAACTTGTTGTTTGGTTTGTGTAGGTCCGTGTGAATAATGGACTTGCTTGTCACTTGTCCTAGTCCCCATCCTGGAGCTCCAACACACCCCTCTATCCTCGAAGTGTTGTGAACTAAGGGTCGTACCTCAACTCCTTTTCCTTTTGATGTATACTCATAGTTGAATTTATCAAGGAGTTTGGGGGTGTGTCATTTTGTGCTTCAACAAGTGGATGAAGAGGTTTTTTTTACTATGTTTTTCATTATGGGTGAAAATTTGAGTACACAAATTTAGCAATAAAATAACATATTTCTTTCAAGTTTTTTTTGGCATCATCGCTTTGGGCTTTTTTAACACTTCTTCCCACTTGAACAACATTGTAGCTAATGATGCATGATGAGATGCAAAATGGTTTTTTTGGGAAAAATTAAGTTCATGTTCTCCTCCTTCAAGCTATGACTAGTTTTTCATTTTCAAATTATTGGTTTCCAACTCAGAAATGGAGGAATAGTAGATTTATTGTTGTCATGTTGCAACAAAATCCTCAATGCCATTCAAAGACATAAATTTCAAGGAATCTTGCACTAAATTTTTTTCATCATCATCAAATTCATGACCCATTTTTGATTTCAAACTCCTCCGTCATAACTATTTTGATTCATGAAATGGATAGAAAAAACAAATACACATGTAGTTCATAATGCTAGTGCATTTGGTGGTGATGGTACAATGAGTGTCATTTTTGGAGTAGGGATGGAAAAAAACAAGGTTAGTGTAATATTATAAAATGTGGGTGTAGTTCATTATATAGTTCTTATTTAATGTACCAATGAATCCATTGGACCCTCATTAGGTCTAGGGTTTAGGGTGTAATGAAAACATTTGGTAAATAAGGACACATTTTGTTATAGTGTTGGGACCATGACACCACTTCTTTCTTAAGGTTGTCATTGTGAGGGCATTTAGGTCATTATAATGGAGATGTTTTAAGGCCCAAAATCCACCCTTAGTGGCCCATTATCTTGTGTTTAAGGTAAGGAAGTCTTGAAGAATTTATGGGGGAAACTTTTGGGAATGTTACAAAATCAATAGCATCGGCCAATTCAACCTTGCAATCACACTACCTAAAACTTGAATACACCTCCTTGCCCTTATGCTCCTCTAGTTTTATTCCATCTTGCTTCAAAGAATGTGTTTGAAGAGAAAAGTAAGGAATGTTATGCATTTCAATTAAAACAAGAAATTAATGAACATTACAAATTTCATATTAAGCAAGGTGTACTTTAATGTGTGATCATCCCATACTATCTAAACATATTCAAAAACGAACAATGGAAGAATTTGTGGCCCCAACCCACATTGACCCACATTCAAGGTGATCCAAACATGAATATTTTGACTAACACAATAAACAAATAATATCATTTTCCATTTAGTTTGACAAAAGAATTGTGTTTAAACTCCAAACCACTAAAATACACAATTATATAAATATGCATATATGAAAAAAGAATTTGTGCAATGGACTTGTCCAAATTGAAAGGTGGAAAAATGTAGGATAAAGCTTGAATAAAAGGCATTAGTATAAAATAGGCCCATACAAGGTGAAAGTTTGTGAACATTACTTCGCTTTTTGTAATGTCATCAATTGAATGCCTTATTGAATGTAAAGACTTATCAAAAAATTCAGTAGATGAAATCATCCAAAAATAAACAAAATGAATCATCTGCAAGACTCAAAAATGGAAGGTCTTTATGGAAAATTAAAAAATACCTTCTCAAAATTTTTATTTTATTTTTATATGGTGGAAGAGCATTTGTGAAAAGGGATGGGTTTTGCATTTTTCAAATGTAGTCAAAATTTGCTTTAAAACATGTCATCCAAATACATAGTAAATTTTAAACAAGTTTTACAATGTATGGACTTTGGTATTAGTTGTGGATCATTGTTGTCAAGGTATCATTTGAGATTTAAAATTTTGAAACTTGAAAAGATGTGGAGGTAAAGTTTCCATCTTAGTACAACTATCTCAATTTCTTAATATGACAATGAACAGGAAAATTGTGGGTGTGCTTATAGAATGTTGATATGACATCCATGGCCATTTGAACCATCATCCCAAGTCAATTGAGAAATTGTTGTAGCATCATATAATCCAAAACTTTGATGATAACATGCATGGAAATTCATATGATTGTTTTTTACTTTAAGAATCCTAATTCATGTCATTTGATAATTGAAAGCCAATAAAAAACAACTAGGGAATGAGTGAAGATAGTAGACATGTGACAAAAAATATGCACCAATGCTATTATGTAAAGTTCTAAAACTCCTAATTTAGTATGCAACACCACATCTTTCATATAATACGCGTAAGACAACTTCATGTCACCTCATTCATTACACTCAAAGAAGTTAATAAGAGCTTCAAGATTAAACCTTCCTAATACCCCAACATAAACTATTGTAAAATTTGTTAGCTTTGTTAGCAAACTATTTTTAAAGAGTAGCTCTATGGTGGACATGGATTAATGAATGGCATATGACTTTCTTGGTAACATTATTTGAATTAGAATAGTGAAAGAATACATAATCTAACAACATAGCAAGTAGAAATTAATCATATAACCTAATAGATTTTAAATTTCCATCCCACTTGTGGTTCACACACACACACAAAGTGAGAACAAAATGCAAAAAGTTTTTTGCTTCTCCAAACTTGGATTGTGATTCTTTCTTTTCTAATCTCTTCTTATGTAGTGTTAGGATCTTTGAAAACCTTTGCTCAATAGCAAATAGTAAGAAATTTAATTTTGGGATAGAAATTCCTTAACATAAAGCATCATGACACTATAGTTTATGGTCAATTTTGTTTTGAGATCTTGGGATCATCTAAATTACTATTGTGACATGTAGTATTGTGATGTTCGATATCGTAGGGGTGTAAATCCATAGTAAATTTTATTGAACAAAAAGATTAAAACCAATCAAAGGTAAAAACTAATCAACCAAAAAGAGATGCACCCACATATATATACAATGCAAAGAGGAGGCTGAAATGAAATTCTCATGTATCCCCCCCCCAGACCTGAGTCGGGAAAAATGAGGCATGGTCTAAGTAGAAATCAAGGTGCTACAAGAGAACATGATGAACAGTACCAAATGCCAGCAAGAACTTGAGGGAGCTCCGACTTTAAGTAGAATAGATGGTATCCTTCATTATAATTATCGCAAAGCAACATGTAATCAACACCGTCTGTCCTTTGACATACCTGACATGGATAGTCAAGTGGAGGAATCTAAGTTGACGTGATGATGGTAGGATCCAAGTCTAGCAAATGGTAGGGCGCATAGTTTTTGGAATGATCTTGAATTGTGCGTCTGTTAGCTCTTTACAACTCCAACACACATGAAGGCACGATCACTTTAATCCTCAAGATAGTGTGATCAGAAGAAGCGTCTAAATTATCATTAGTTTGACACTAGAAATACACAAAGTCATCAACATCATATTATCTCACCTTAGGTTTGTAATTGCCACCACGTGTGTGTGTATATCGTAAGGTGTCTCGATGATGTGCAATGGACAAATTCTCCATGGCCAT
>Ga0116231_10012013_pt1 | contig 12979 bp, 7 predicted proteins | sample S1TSphgellanicum_2_FD_89695 | JGI IMG/M metagenome (GOLD analysis project Ga0116231, IMG submission 89695) | Host-associated microbial communities from peat moss isolated from Minnesota, USA - S1T2_Fd - Sphagnum magellanicum MG | ecosystem: Host-associated > Plants > Peat moss > Unclassified... | reverse complement strand
GCAATGCATGAATGACTCCAGTAGACAAGCTTGCTGAGTAACCTTGTTGCAACAACTTGTTGAATACAATCTGTAGTGGCACGTGTAACATATCGCCAGCATCAAGTAGAAACTCTGCTTTGAAGTTGAAGTTAGATACTCGTAATATGAAAATGGGTTTAGATTTGTAAAATTGTACATATGTAATGGTTTTGATAAAATGTATAACAAAAAGATGAATGGTTTTGATTGGCCTAATGGAAACAACAATTAACCATATTAGTGTGACATTGAACAACTGGAAGATTGAAAGGGTTAACCAATATTTAACAAGTGTAACCACAAGCTTTGTTGAAGCCTTGCTTCATAAGTACTAAATTATTTTTTTAAACCATGAGCTAAAGCTTGTAATTTCAAAGTTTGCAAATACGCGATAACAACAAGATTTTGCAAAATACTTAATTGTCATTATTATGGGGTTCTTGCCCATTTTATTATTTCAAACACCATGTGTTAAAATAATCAAGGCATCTTTCGACTTTGGATAATATTTGCTACACTTGTATTACAACCATTCATCTTTATCAACCAACATTAAACATTATCGTTCATCAAATTTAACCTATTTGGGATCATAGCCATAGGCTCAAACACATTCCCTATCGTCTACAATAATAACATTTCAATATATTCCATACAATTACCATCTATACTTAGAAAACTATAACATGTGTCTTTAAAAAAACAAAGATGTGAACACCATTACCATGACCGAAAAGGTACTCAAGATGAAATGAACATGAAAAATAGTTTCAATAGTCAATTTAGGACAAAAATGACAAAAGAGGAAGAGTGCATACTTGAAAATGTAACAATAGTTGAAGAAAGCAAGGAAGTGACAATAAAAGTTTTGGACCTTGTTGATTGGATGGTTGTTAAACACATGATAATTGACAAGTTAACATTAACAAGACAATAATCGGACTTAATGGATGGGGTGCAATTTGAAAAAATCGAGGAAAAGATGTCATAAAATTAGTATGCATGTCAACAATAGCATTTAAAAGTTTTTTAAAAAATCAAAAATGTAATAGTTTATACCAAACTCTACCAAACACAACAACCATAAATACACAAATTTGTTGTTTTTCAAATGCATTGGTTAATTTTATCTCAACTATTCTTATCGACTATTTCATCTATCAACTATCCTTTTTTCGACTATCCATTATCTTTAATTGCTTATTCCATTTCTCAACATTATCCCCCTTTTAGTATTATAATGTCCCCACACAATCCTTATGCCTTTGGAATTTGTACACGTAAGTTATAAAAGATGTCAAATAATGTCATGAAATTGCCAAGTTCATCTTTTAAAATTAGACTATTTTCAAATTCTTCAAAGTCATTTGACATTGAAAGGTTCTCCTTATGCATTCATTATTATCTCCTATCAATTCCAATGTTCAACAAATGAAACAAACACTAATAAAGTTGCTTCAATGTCAATATTTTTGGCCTTTTCCTTAATTACACCATTAACTACTGAATATGATAGATTATTGTTTTCAAACTATCTATGGTTTTCCCAAGTGTGCATCTCACCTATCCCTATTGGTGATGTCACAATTGAGTCTCCACTAGATGGTTTTAATAGTGCCATCAAAAAAAAATTCTTGTTTAATAGCTCACACACATTGTCCATCATTTGCCCCAAGTAGCATTTTTAATATGTCATTATGTTCTCCACCTTGTTTAAAATGGGCTATGGTCTTATCATCGTGAAACTTGGCCAAGTAGGAAATGCACTAAGAACTTTTTTATGATACTTTTGGAAAAAAAATTAATTTACAATAATATGTTAAAGTGATGCACTCCGAACCTCCTCAAGAGACTCAAATGTGAGTTTAAAATGAAAATAATGGAAGAGTAAGAAGTTCGGGCACGCACCATGGTTCGTAGCACTTCGAGGGTAAAGGGGCGTGCTAAAGCTCTGGGATGGGACTAGGAAGATTGACAAGCACTTCAATCACTCACACGGACTTGTACAAACCAAACAACAAGTTGGTTAGTGCATAGCTAGAGCACTTTTGGTGTTAGGACGAACCATAAGCAAATTCGGACTCACAAGAGTCAGCACAGCCCAGACTTGGGGGAAGCCACCACCTTCCCCCTTATAGTATATTTTATGCCTCTCCATGAGGCCCACATCCAAATGGCATTTTGTCCCGGGACTCCCAAATGGGAGTCCTGAAATTCCCAAAGTTGGGATTCTCGTGATTTTGGGGCCTCATAACTTTGTGTACAGAACTCTGATTGAAATGAGGTTGAAAGCAAAGTTGTAGCCCTCATCGAGAGCGTTTCAATGATATGTCGCACACCACCTGCACGCAAAGAAATAGGGTCGATTCTTGACTTTTAGTGATTGGGAGTCAAACTGCCAATTTGACTCCTAACCTTACTTTTGGCCATAATTTGTGTTTCAGATTTCAAATGGGTGATTTGAGCCCATTTTAGACATCTACATTTTAATAAATTTTTAATGATATAAATAACTCTTCAATCCAATGGGTTTTGACCCCTGAAATTGCCCTTTGAATATTCGAGAGTCCATTGAAACTCCAACTCCCAAAATGAGAGTTCACTTAAGAGTGTGAGGGTTCATTCCTTCACACTTTTTAGCATTCCCGGGAGCATGAAATGTGACCCCCAGGCTTCCCTTTTGACCCGTAACCTTGCAAGTCCTTGCCTTGGTTACGAGCCTAAGGCTAGGGTTACGACATAAAATGTACACCCCTCAACAACTAGTTAATTCCTTTAACCCTCCATATCCTCAATTATTGTTGTATCTGCAAAAGATATTATACGCCAAATATTTTTGGAACTCCAAAGCCTTAATCCTCCACATTTATTCAAATTCTTGCAATAGGATTATTGTTCCAAACATTTTAACTATAAGACAATTTTTGAATCAATACATCAAATAATACAACTCTAAGGTGGGTAGGATTATATATTTTGGCTCCTTGATGATGTGCAACATGTCATTCAAAGAACAAGGTTTCATTCCCATTACTTCTACATTTAAAGGTATGGGTATCAATGGTGTAATTTCCTTATAGATAACTTGTTGAGCTTTCATTTGAAGTAAATCATCATGCGATAAATGAAGCTCCTTGGTTCCAACATTTCTTTATTATGGTTGGCTAGAACTTGCACATTAACTATTAATCAACTTTTTTTTTTTGTTGGATCTTCTTTGTCATACATTCACCTTGTCCTCTTTCCTAATGATTTCATAGAAGATGCAACCACTTTCCCTATCAATAATTTGTTAATCCAAGATTTCCACATTGTCATTGTTTCCATGTCATTCTTCTAACTTTCAAATGCATCCATGTGCCTCATTGAATTAGTTCACCATCTCTTTTTCATGTTAGTAATACCAAATGACCATGGATGCCTAAGCTTCAATTAGTGTTTTTGTTAACTTAACACCATGAGTTGATCATATAGTAATGTCATGGTGGCCTTCTCACCAACAATTTGTTAGCACTCAATCTTTCAACCCATCTTGATTTCAACCTTCAATTTCTTGACTTGAACCATAGCTTGATTAATTTTCCTCAAAGTTGCACCTTCTCCCATTCATGCACATCTCCAATGGCTATAAATTTCTTCTTGTGTTCATTTACAAATGGCATATTCCTCCAAACATTTGTTGAACATATATCTATATTGTTCGAATTTGGCCTTTTTTTTTCCTATGTGGCGAAAAATTCCTTGATTTGCCCTTCATGAACTTCCAAGACTTCTTTACGTTTCATGTTTTCATCTAGTAATTTGTCCTTCTTTATATTGGTCTCCTTCAATTGTCTAACTAAGTTTCCTATGGTCTTTTTCAACTCCAACACCCCTTGCTTCAACTTGTTTAAGTTTTTTTACGACCATAAATGTGGATTCAATCCCATGCCTATGTGTTCAAATCCTTGATCTATGCAATCTTCACCTTTTTGTTTAACAAGTCCCTCTCGCAAATGACTCATGTTATGTTGGTTTGTTTCCATTATTGGTAATGTGTAGCAAATTCCATAGAATTAATGAAAGAAGGCATGCACTATGAGAAATCACATCCGTTGAAACCACATTACCCTGCAACTAAATTCAAAAAACAACTCATATACAATTATTGTGCAACTATCCCTTGGGTATTACAACTATTGTGCAATTATCCCTCTAAAAACATGATGTATTTATAAATAAATTATCATGTTAGAAAATTAATTAATTATATTATAGTTGCAAGTGAGTTGAAAATGAATTTTTTATACACACCATACATACATATGTAGTCAACCATGTTTGATTTTTTCAAGGAATTACATTGTAAGTGCATGTGGTAACTATTTTAAAACTATTATAAATGTGCCACTAAAGCAACAACTATATTATAACTAATGTACAATGTACATACATACAATCATGCAATGTGTCCACATTTCCACCACGAATTATAGGATACATTTGCAACTAATTTTCAATTATGATTCCCATTGACATAATTAGTATGTTCATTAGTGTGCCACTACTAGAGTATTATTATTCAACTATGTTATGACCATAATACAACTACTTATAACTTAATAAAGATACATATTCATCAATTATTTATTTTATCATATGTGCTTCATTTTTTAATGATTTAAAATGTTATGGGAATGTTACCTCAAGCTCTAGAAATCATCTTTGAAGTGCAAAGGAAATGGAGTAATGAAAAAATAACAAGAAGAAAAATAAATTTTCCAACTTATAAAAACGCAAATTTTTTTCCCTTCTTTAGACCCCTCCTACTTTCAAACCTCATAACTTTTTTTATTTCTTATTCATTTTAAATGATCTAAAATCTTATAAGAGTGCCACCTAAAGTTCTATAAATGATCTTTGAATTTTGATAACAACAAAGCAACATACAAGGAATATTTTGGGTGTTTGGGAACCAGCCTTTGTAACATTTAGTGGTTTTTTGAATTTTTAACCCCCTCTACTTTAGGGGGCTATAACCTTTTCAATTTATTTCATTTTTGATGATTTTTATTGCATTAGATGCGCCAATAAAAGGTTTTCAAATTTTGTTTATTCACCAAAAATAATGAAGCCCTCCCCTTGGATTTAACATGCCTTTAGCGCTTTAATGTTCAGTCACCAACCTATTTACCCTATAGTTGCAACTCAATTTGCAACTAAAAAACAACTAAAAGATTAAACCCATATGCTTTGTCTTCAAATCCCATGTTATAAACTATGTAAAGAAGGTATGTTATCTTATTTTCTCACAACTAAATACATGTGCCATTTTGGAATGAATTCAAAAAAGCTTAACCTTAAGGCAAAACATAAAATATAATAATAAAATTTCATGGCTATTCTTTAGTTCATTTAGTCTTATGTTTTCTTATTTATTTACCTACCTAAATAAGTAAATAGGTTCTACTTTTCTACCTACCTATGTAGGTAGGTAAGTAGGTTCTAAGTAAATAGATAGGTATGTAGGTCTTAAAACCTACCAACCTATGGTTATGTATGACCTACCTAGCTACTAATATATATATATATATATATAAATTTATTATGTTATGGACTTTTTAAAATCCCAAAAATTGTAATTATTTTTAAATCCTTTTTAAACATTTAAAAATAATTATTTCAAAAAAAATTCTTTTGTGATTTTTTTATATGTCTTATAGCATCATGATTTGAAATTGGAAATGGAAAAAAAATTATTTTCAATATCATGTAAATATTCATATTTTAAGCCAGTTTTCAATTACACTAAAAAGGGACTTTGAAAAAGCACTCTAATCCGTCAAAATTGTGACACCCTAATGTGCTTTCGCCCTGCATTCTTGTTTAATTAGAATTTGTTGATGTAGTTGATCCACATGCAAAGACAGCGATTGAATTATTCCATTTTGGGTTTTTTCTCTAGCTTTTGGATGTTTTTGCTAACATGTGTACTAACTCTATGACATGTCTTTCCCAAGTTTTTTTCCAATTGCACCTCATCCATTAAATTTGACTATTGTATTGCCAATATTAACTTAACAATTATCAGGTGTTCAACAACCATCCAATCAATAAGGTCCAAAGCTTCAATTGTCATCTCTTTGTTTTCCTTGACTATTGTTACACCTTCAAATATCCATTCTTCCTCCTTTGTAAATTTACAGTTTAATTTTTTTGTTGAGTTGACTATTGAAACCATGTTCATGAATCTCAACTTGTGTACATTCTTGGTCATGGATCTCCTAATGATGTCCACATCTTCTTTTTCTAAAGATACATGTTGTGGCTATGTGGTTGGATGAAATAAGTTCTTTTACAACCTTTTGTGTTTTAATGGTTACATTTTCTCTTATATCTTGAGCTTTCACTAAACTTCTTATTTCCTCTATGATTATATCCCCCTCTTGGACTAGAGCTAGGGATTCTTCCACCACAATTAGAACCAATTTCCCTTTCTCAGATATTCATCCTAATTATTTTGTTGAGGTTACCAAATGAACTAATGATTGGGACCTTCAATAGCCTTAATCTCCCTAATTATAGATGTTTTAATCAGACAATGGTTGTCCATTTCCATATTATATTAATCCATTTCCACATAGTGCCTCACCACTATCATTAAAATATGCCTTACTAATGTGTTTTTAATCTTGTTTATTTTAAACTACACTACCACAATTTCCTAATAAAACTTATAAATGAACCATTTTGCCTAGTTCACTTGCCCCTTCATAATCACATTAATAGTCAAAAGTAAGGTTTCAAATGCAAATCTTTTACTTTGTTTGAAGGTTGATACCTTCACCACAATTATAAAATGAATTTACATATACATGCTTGTCATTTTGTTGATGATGTACACTAAATCTTACTTGTAATGCTCTTCTTTCTGTCCTTCAAAGTATTCTCCCACCTTTTCATGGTATGTGTCTCTTGTAAAAATTGTCATTCCTTTTGTTAGCAACTTGAAGATTCTATTAATCACATCATAGTCCAACTCAATTTGGTGTTTTTGAGCTTATTGTTTTTTATGGCAACCCAAAAGGTACGAATCAACTCCTTCACCTCCTAGATTGTATGCTAATTGAACTTTTTAAACTTTGACAACCATGTAGTTCATACCCATTTAACTTCTCCTTCTACACCAACCCACATTGTGACATGCATACACAAGGGCATGAATACATTCGAAAGAACCAAAAACCATGTTGGATAGTGGTGAAAACTATAGGTTTTTTAACATATGTTTTCATTTTGACATTTGAAAGTTATGTTAATTATTACAAATTATGTTAAATGTCCAATATGCATGTTGATGAATTCAAATTAAAAATTCATTGAATTTATTTTTGAATTTTGGTTTTAGTACAAGGCTTTTGCACTTGAACAATAATTACATTAAAATCAATTAGTTTTTGCTAGGGCAAAGGAATTTGATGGTAAAAAAATGCAAATAAATTCCTATGCATTTTACTATGCACATTCAAAAACATTCACAATTTAAAAGTTATGGAAGTTGAAATTTTTAGAAATTCAAAATATTTGTCAAAATTTTAAATTTTCATAGCTTTTTATCACATGTAAATGAGGTGTAGTGTACATGACATACAAAACATAGTTGTATTTTATGATACAAGAAACAAAAACCTAAAGTAGTTACCATATTTTGGTATATTCAAAATTATGATAAATTTTTAAGACAAAACATAAAATATGGTAAAATATACACATTTTTAAAAAATTGCATTATTCAATAATGACTATTACAAAACATGTGATATATGGGGCAACTATATGTATTTTTAATAACAAGGTACAAAAGATTTCATTCAAAAATTATTTTTTATGAAAAAATGAAAATGATGAACACTAAACTAGGCCAAAACATGATTTCATGATTACACTCTTACAACTACATAATCAAATAAAACCCGTTGTTTATGCCATTTTGACATAAACAACTACAAAAATGGCATAAACAATGGGTGCAATTCAACTATATAGGACCATATTTTTCTAATCATGAAAGTCACAATTTGGCAGTGTAAAAAAAGATTCATAATCCTTTCATAAAGTAATCATGTTGGCTTTTTTGAACATATTTATACCCATAATGAAACGTTAAATTCCACATAATGACAATGGTCTGAGAAAAAGGAGGTCTAATTTGCTAATGAATTATTCCCACAAAAAAAAGTCCAAAAATAAACATTCACTTAAAGAAATGTGGGGATATGCAACCATCTTATTTGCGATTATATGCAACTATGTGTCATTTGCAACTACTTACCAACTTCATCAAATTTGGGGAGGATTTATGACTATACTATGACTAATGTGCAATTACTATTTTCTTCATCCTTTTATGTGAAGGCTTTTGGGATTATATTCATCCATGAATAAGCTCCAATGGACCATTAGTTGCATGTGTAACCAAAATCTAGTTGCAAATTGATTTACAATGTATATTATGGGCATGATAAGCATACATATTTGGGGTTATATAATTGAAAAGTTTAATTATACTATAATAAATATTTATTACCAATGTTATCAACATATTTGTAAAGTTTAATGTAAAGTTTTTGTGAAAAGTACATGAAGGGTATATTAAAGGTGTAATATTTTAAATTTTTAAATTTTTATCAATAATTATTATGTACTTAATTAATATCAAATGATTATTTAATTAATTGTAAATATTTATTAATATTTGATAATTAATAATTAATACTTAAATTTTAAAAATTAAAAATTAAATATTATTCATTTAATATTAATTTATCAAAAAATATTTGAAATTTTAATTTACTCCATCTTTAAAAATTAATAAACTAAATTTAATTAGTCATTGGTTGATATTTAATATTTAATAATCAATAAATTCTAGTTATTTATTAATTTTTTAGTGATTAAATATTTATTAATTATTACATAATTTAAAATTAAATATTATTTTTAATTTTTAAATATTACATAAATTTTAAGTATTGATTAATTAATTAATTAATAGTAACTTTTAATTAATGTTTGATGCCATTAGGACCTATTATTATTAGTAAGTAGATAGGTAATAAGTAGACAAGTAACTAAGTAATAAGTAAGTACATAAAAAGAAATCTTAGGTTTTTCCATTGCCACCCATTGTAACTACTTTTCCAATTTGACCATTATTTGACTTATTATCATCATGCACAAATAGCAAGTGAAATTGTTTACTAGTTATTTGTGCATAATTTTCATAGTGAAAACAATGATCGCCTTGTTCATTAGCATTGGATTTTTTTCTCCATGTTGAATTTTATAATAATGAAAAAAATTTAACATGGAAAATATATCAACCCTAGATTCCTTGCAAAAGTGATAATATTGTTTAATCATTCTTTTAAAAACCTTTGAACTATTAACAACTAGCATAAGTTGAATCGAGGTTTGATAACAAGAAAAAAATGTTACTCATAAACTACACCTTGCATTTACACAAGAATTCACCTTATTTTATTTTTTAATAATTTCAAATTGTTGATGTGGAAATTAAAATAGCATTTAACTTTATTTACACATTGCACTATAGTGGTTAGTGATTTTTTTGACATTTCTTAAACTATTAACATGGTACATAAGTTAAATTGTACATTTATATTGTGTTGAAACCATTACTCATAAGTTGCATTTTACACTCATCATAATTTAGTAAAACAAGCAATAACTTGTAAAGACTTCACATCTTTTGAACTATCAACATTTGCACATGAATTAACATTTTGAATGTGTTAAATCCATTACTATCCAATTGCATTTTGCATTCATCATAATTTTCAAAAATGAATGTATAAAAATTTGTTATGTTTCACATTAATATATGAATTAAAAATTAAGTCAAAATCTTCTTATATCCAAATTCTAAGGTCCATGGAGACCTTTATATTTAAAATTTTTAATGTTCAAACTTGTACATTTACATAAATTTAAAATTATTATTTTCCCCTAATTTGTTCATCATTGGACAAGTTTTTTTATTACAAATGTTTATAATGCCACAATAACAAAACCTCAAAAAACAAACTTTAAATTGTTTCTCCATTTTATCTCTTGACGTATGAAAAATATAAATTTTAGTCAACTTGTTTTTAAAAAAGTTGTTTGGGTATGTTATTATTTTTATTGTTACCATGATTTAACATTTTTTTTAGGCTTGTTTTGTTACAAGTTTATGTCTAAATATTTAGAAATGAAAATTTTCAATTATTTAAAAAAATTTAAAACATTAAAAATGGTGATCTAATAATAATGAGATGAATGAATTATTGTTCTCTGGATTTATCCAGAGTCTATGGCTTCAAGCCATGTATATTTGTGCGGCCTAATTTTTTGAGATACCAAAATACACATCTTGCACTATTAGGTATGAAAAGACTTGAATTTATGCTGACCATCTCCCCCATGGTATCTTTCTCACACCTTTGTAGACTCATACAGCTATGCCTTGATTTCCATGAAGTGCCGATTGTTGCCTTGAAAAGCAAGAGTCATCGTCCTAAATTTCTACTGGAACTGACAAAAGAGGTGGGGAATTTTGCGTTGCAATTGGTGGGTGCACTGATGTTGTATGACCTAGTCGTTGCAACCAGAGATTTGGTGCACACTCTGCTGCAAAAGACCTCACTGAATGAAGACGTCTTGGATTATGAAAGTGAGACAGTGATTAGACCCATAGACCCAGATACTGGAATGTTGGTTGGAGATGAAGATCAATCCATATCTTCATTTTCTTCCAATGCAGAAGAAACGTCTCCAGCTTCTGCACATCCCATAACAACTGTCAATTCTTCAAATACTCTATCCACAGCATATGTTCCCCCAGCATTGAGGAAAATGCAGCGCAGTGGAGCCTTCGAGCTAAATCCTGTAAAGGGTGATAATGTGAGGAAGTTGGATATTCCAGACAGAGATGACAGAGCAAAGGTGCCAATGCTTTTAGATACTGCAAGTCATAGGCTGCACAAGACAGGTAGGAAATCGTTGCAGGTTGATGACACTAGTGTGGAGAATGGGAGACTGAAGGAGGATGGGAGGCATGTCAAAAGTCAGGAAGGCATTCTGAGATGCGAGGGATCAGGGCAAACCTGTCGGCATACAAGTATAGGGATGATTTACTTAAAGCTTTCAACAGCTGTTCTGTCACTATAGTCTGTGGCCAGATGGGCTGTGGAAAGAGTACTCAGGTGCATGCATGCCTCTCTCGTTTGTACACTTCATCTCACAATGTCAAGAGGAGGATCTATCTGTTCTATTTCACAACATGGTCCTGTGTGTTCATACTATGCAATTGGGATTGTGGGTGTGATTAGGGCATAGTTAGCATGAGTAATTTTCTTCGTGATGTTGTTCCCTATCTGCATATGTTCACAATCGTGCATACCTTGTTCGCTCTACAGGTACCACAGTATGTCCTCGAGGACTACATTGAAATGGGCAAGGGTGCCGAGTGTAACATAATTTGCACACAATCGAGGAGATTGTCTGCCATTGGGTTGGCTGATCATGTATCAAAGGAGCGTAGCCAAGCTGCTAGCGAGACTGTGAGTTTGTTTCATCATTGGGCTTTCTCAATTTCAATCCATGGATGTCAGTAGCTGCATGCCTTCTTATAGATCCAACTCTCCTACTGGGCATAATCTTTTGTGGACTGCTGTCATGTGCTGCAGGCATTTGCTTGTGGGTTGCATTTCATCAAAATTAGAAATGCAGGGGATTGATTTAGATTTTTTGCAAATGGGTGTGGTGGACTATTGTGCAGAGTCTTGTGGTTTTAGATACAAGCATACTTCTGGTTCACAGTGCTGTAGAGTGAGAAGCAATACTGAAGTTCTTTTGTTTATAGGTGGGTTACTTGTCAGATTGGACAGCTGTTGCATTGCACCAGGCTGCTTTTTTGTACTACAAGTATCTTACTGCACCGCTTGTTATCAGACCCAGATTTGGTTGGTGTGACCCATGTCATAGTTGATGAGGTGCATGAACGCACCCTAGAGGGTGACCTCTGCTTCTCCTTCTCCACTGGTTTTTGCAAAGGTAGTGCAGCAAACCCCCAGCAGTCTCATGAATGTAATGGGTCTTGAACTGTGTGAGCCCTTTTGTTTGCACAAAACTCAGCAGTCTCTTATGTTATTTTAGAGACTCATGCCCACAAGAGGACGCAAGAATGCCCAGTTTGTACATGTCTAGTGTTAGCATTCTGAGATTAACAAACCTTAGTGTGATGTTTGCTCACACATATCTGATGGCTTCCAAGCTGCTCAACAAAGTTGAGCTGAGTTATGTTGGTTGTGTTTGATGTGACTTGCCAGGAGTAACAACACTCTTCATGTGATTCTGATGTCGGCAACAGTGGATGTGGTCTCTTTGCTAACTACTTCAGGCAGGGCCTAGGGTACAGCCCTCCTGTGATGACAATTCCTGGTTTCAGGTTTCCTGTACGTGAGCTTTATCTAGAAGATGCACTAGAGTTGACAGGTTACAAAGTGGGATGCAACTCACACCAGAAAAAAAGCTACCCCAACAGAAGATGTCTCTCAGTCAGCTGGACTTGTCAGCCAGGGGATCTCGTCACTCATGTGAGAAAGAGACGACTAGGAATCAGGGCTTGATGATCATGATGATTCTACAACTGCAGCCAATGAATTGTACAGCAAGGCCACTCAGCAATCCCTGAGTGTGGTTAATGAGAGTATCATCAACTTTGAGCTAATTGAGACATTGATTTGTTCAATTTTGCAACTGGAGTTAGAGGGGAGAGGGGAAGGCCTTGGCATCAAGTAGTGGGCAAGCCCAGAAGGCTGGTGCCATTCTTGTCTTCCTCCCTGGCATGATGGAGATTCGTAGACTGCAATCACGTTTGCAATCCTCCTCTCAAATTGCAGCTTGTGGGCTTAGT
>Ga0116231_10012012_pt1 | contig 12984 bp, 6 predicted proteins | sample S1TSphgellanicum_2_FD_89695 | JGI IMG/M metagenome (GOLD analysis project Ga0116231, IMG submission 89695) | Host-associated microbial communities from peat moss isolated from Minnesota, USA - S1T2_Fd - Sphagnum magellanicum MG | ecosystem: Host-associated > Plants > Peat moss > Unclassified... | reverse complement strand
TTAAGGTGCATTCACACTTGGTGTTAAGGACTCTACTGCTGAGTCCTCCTCTAACACCATCCTAGCCATTTAGGACTTAAACCTAGTTACCATGAAAATTTTATGTTAAGCTAAACTTCACTTAATAATAATAAGTTATCCATCATTTTAACATTGGGTGCCACCTAGGATGCCACCTAGATTTTCATTTAAACACTAACTTAGCATCAATTGTGAATGCACCACCAGCATCTTGGAACCTGCACTGCACAACTTGTTTCCTATTGAAGACCTAAACTCAATTACCTAGTGGTGCAATTTTTCTTCACACAAGCTCTGGCTCTTCCAGCATCTAATAAATGGGTTTTTGAAATCCTAGTAGGTAGGATGTACGCCTTTAGTTGTGTGGTGATATTTAATTGGTGGTTTAATAAGAATGTGTCATAGTTTATGAGTTTAACGGTGCATTCACACTTGGTGTTAAGGACTCTAGTATTAAGTTCCCTAACACCAAGCTAGTCATTTAGGACCTAAACCTATTTATCATGAAGATTTCATGTTAAGATAACATTCACTTAATGTTCAACAATGACTCATTTAACATTGGGTGCCACCTTAGATGCCACCTAGATTTTCACTTAACACTGACTTAACATTAGGTGTGAATGCACCTTAAGATAGGTGGAATTGGACCTAGGTTAAACCAGACCTAGGTTAAACTCCATTTAAATACATTAAGAGTTAGAACCGGAGGTTCAGAAACTTTTTAAGACTGCTTCAAAATGACATTAGAGGTTCCATCAACTTTTTAAAAATAACCAGAACCAGAATTGACGACGATGATGAAGAATTAGATGAACCAGAATTAGATGTTTCTTTCAAAAATAAAATTAGCAAGCATCAAAACTATAAGTTTTCTTTGAAATGAAAAGTCAAACAATAGTAACATGTATCAATATTGTCTAGTGTTCTTAGTTTTGGTAAAACATATCTAGTTTCAATTTTGAGATTTTAGAAAATTTGGTGGAACCTTCTAGTTTCAATAGTAGCTAGTTATTTTAATTTGATGTGGTCTTTGTTCTAGTTTCAAGACCAATTCTTTGCCTTCTTAACCTCCATTTTTAGTTTTTAAAAAAAGAAAAAATCAAATCAAATATGGTTCAAAAGCCATACGCACAAAACATAAACACTAACTTTTCATATCAATTAATGTTTTCTTTTGTGTCAAGTTTTGCACATAGTTAGTTGATAGTTAAATGTGTCACGTGAGGCAACCAAAGGATTTTTAATTATTAATTCACCATCAAATCACTAGGATTCAACCACTTGAATAGAGATAAGAATCACTTTCATGATCAATTTATGTTTGCCATTAGTATGGGTAACCAAGCTTGACCATTTGATGCCATATGCACCCACCTCCTTTGGGTCCTCATTCATGCCTCCAGTCCCCTAAACTCATTGTCAGTGTTTGTAATTATGTGTGCTAAGAATTAACTATTATTGCCAGTATGAATTTTGAATTTTGTGTGAGCACAAGCTAATAAAATTAAATAGCTTTATACAAGAATGTCATTATCGCAATCATGATTGCAAAAAATGGATTCACAATAATTACTTAATGGGAGTGTGACCTAAAATGAACAATGAGGTGAAAAAATGAAAAGGAACATAGAGACTGCCTTAATTCGGCACCTGATGTGAAGTGTTGATCATTCACCATCATGGTTGTATTCGAAGTAGTTTTTTTTGTCTAGTTTGTGTTATGGTTACAAGTGCCTACATTCGTTGAAATAAAGGAAAGGTGGGCACTTGGTTTGCTTAGTAAGTTCATAGGTTTATCATCTTTGTTATTTGTTTTTCATGATGAATCAATAAGCTTTGCCACCAATTGGTTCGATGGATTCTATGATGGTGAGAAATCGATGGAGCTCTAACTATAAAAAGTGGAAGTTTGTTCAAGGAAGGGGCCTTGGGTTGTTTTGGAGAAAAAATTAAGTATTTGCATCAATTTTAAATGGGTTTTTGGAGGAGTTTATATGTTTGTTCAAGATGTAATTTGCATTTTTTAATAAATTCATGAGAAGAATGCTTGTGATGTACACTTTAGTCTTCGAAATTCTATTGTGTTAGAGAATTAAGGTGATAGCATGTAGGATGGGTTGTTGATGAAGATGACACAAAATCAAGGGGGTTCCTATGTGATCCTAAAATGGCATTGTTTCAAGAGTAATTCAACTTGAGACTGGGAAATTAATTATGTGGTGGGATGGGAATGAGTACCCTTGTGGGGATTCTAAGATGGAAGTTTATATATGGGAATTGGACAAAAACTATAAATCACATAACTGTCAAACAAGAAATTACTTATGCAAGCTTTTGGGTTGTTGAAAGGATTTTGGGATGGATCATTAAAGGGTATGTTGACACTCAATGAAAGTGAACTTAGAGAATTTTGATTCACTTAGGTTTTATTATCATAGATTTTCTTTTGAGTATTTGGTTTTATAAAAACTACAAAATACATATAGTTTTGTTCCTTCCTTCAATTTGATTTTCTTTTGTTAGTATTCGTGTGTTTCATCAAGGTTTTACATCCTCTTCTTTTTGGCTATAGGAAGATTAAATTCCAAAGAAAATATTACATTTAATTGACAATACAAGTTTTTTTGGAGTTCCAATTTCAATGTTGTTTAGATTTGTTGCAATCAACATCCGTGTTTGGTTGTTGAATGTTGGCCTTGGGAATGGCACAAAGGCTAATGAAAGGAATGTGTGTGTGTGATCAAGGTACATGTTTTTCCACATAAATTTCAATTTTGATTAATTTCAATTTTGTTTATATTTATTACATTTCATTATAATGTTGTTTTGTAATCCTTGTCCTTGTTGACTATTGAATGATTCGAATGTCACAATGGCCAATGGGAAGACATTTGTTGCTTCAATGTACACATTTTCCAACACTTCATTCCAATTTTGTTCATGCCCAATTTTGCAAAAATGGTTTTTTGTTCCTATTGGCTATGGCATTTACAGAACTTTTTTCAAACTTCCCAAAAAAACAAATCTCTACTTTTGAAAATAGTTGATCTAGAAGGATTTTTTTGGTAATAATGATGTTACCTACAGAAACTAGTTGGTCCCTTCTAGGACCTGGAGTGGAGGTAGGCCTAACACCCAATTTTATGAAGGGTATTGATATTTTTCCCCTTTCAGTTGTTGGGTCATTTTTTTTCTTTTTTGTACCAAGTAAATTGGATGTGCAATGCATGGTCATAATCAAGAAGGAAAAAAACAAAATTTTGTTTCAAAACCCTTTTAAATTGATGTTCAATAAATATAATAAACAATGCAAAGTGGATGAAAGGCATCTCAATTCATATTTTTATAAAAAATGAAAAGTTTATAAGGTGTGTAATGATTTTAAAAATAATGTGTGTTTTAATATTGTGGTTGGTTTTGGAAATTGAAACATGAATATCCAATTAACATTCATTGGAATTTGGATTTCTTATTATTGATTTTATTCATTAGATGTGAATACATCTCATATTAATTCTTTAAAAATATAAACTTTGAAAAAATCATGAACAAATAAAAGTTCAAATGAATTTTTAAAAAATTTAATGAATTTTATATCTATATACATGAAGGAAGGTTGTTTGTTTGTTTTGTTCCAATGGTTCATGAAACATATTAGTTTGGGTTGTTTGCAGTGTGTTGTTGTACTTCCTTTGCCACTTGTTTTGGCACTTCAATCAAAACTGTTGTTGTTATTGATAATGATGACCCATCGTTGTTCTATCCATCATGTAATCATGGAATCAAACATCACATAAATCAGCTATGAGCATTACATTGTAAAAGTAGAAAATCATTTACAAAATTAAAAAGGTTTTTTTTTCTGCGTTACTTCAGCTTAATTTTTACTTTTAAAAGTTTCTATCATCTATCTAATGGGCATAATAATAGTTGCTCGAATTTGTTGCAGTCCTCTTGTAAGCCTTTGGATAGGCTACTTATATAGCAAGCAAGTTTCAGAACGTTGAAATTTCATCCTTTGTCAAAAAATTGTTGCTCCTCTTCATCATTACACTATGAGAGAAAACACAAATAAATCCCACCACCTACTATACTTATGGCAGCAAGAAAAAACGAACCCAAACCTTCCCTTGTTGTAATAATGGCAGTAAGAAAAAAATGAACCCACCCCAACCATTTATTATATTTATGACAACACCAAAAAAACGAATAGCTGTTGAATTCCTTTTATTGTCAATGTAATTAATGACTATTACCATAATTCAAGGGCTGTGAAAGAAAGGTAACAAGGAAAAAAAATTATTGTGAAGGTGTTTATGGCCACGTGGCGCTTTGAAATTTTAGATTGTGTTTTGAGCCTTCATGTTTACCTCCACTAACTATATATAAATTATGCCATGTACATATTATATTAGTCACAAATTACGTTATTCTTTTTTTTTGTGTTTACATTGGTGCCTTATGCATTTATGAATGGGTAGAACATCATGGATTCAAAAATCCCAACCTAAGAAACTTTTGTAAATTTTATAGAACTTTAACTTGAAGTGGAAAAATGGAAAATAAATCTAAGTGGCCTTTGATGTTATCTTGAGGTTGTTGGGCTACAAGGTTTTGTTAGTTTGAGCAAATTCATGGATAAGAAAATATGAAAATGATAAAATGAAAATGAAGGAAAATGAATAAATGATAAGTTGTTCATGCAAAATCTTGACTCTTTGACAAACATATTATTGATTGATAATTTATCATTCAAACCAATTGAAAAGCTCAAAAATGTGTCAAATCTTGCAATTGTTAGATGGATAGTATGGAATGAAATACGTATTTACAACATTTGTGCAATGTTAATAATTTCAAATTACTTCTTTCAAAAAGTTAATCTTTTCAATCAACATTAATCACTAACCAATTAAAAAGACACTTGAAAATTTGTATTTGAAATATAATGTGATATTTTGGTTACAAAATGGCTTGTTCTATCTAGCAACATTTTATTTTAAAAGAGAAATCAAGCTCATGGGGCATGCCATGTGTTTCAAAAGTATGTGCACATTTCAATGTTGACAAGCTTACCAATGTGAAGTGGTCTAATTGTGATTATTTCATGTGTAGCTACTTTGGCCTTTAATATGTAGATGTAAAGAATGTGTTTTGCAAAACATATATGATATAATTGTAAATCATTCTTTTTTCCATAGATTCGATAGGTGTCATTTCATTGGGTTTGTAGGGTTGAAGCCAAAACAAATTTTCTACCTATTGTTTTTTAAGCGCTTTCAAATGGATGGCATGAAGGAGGTACAAGTTGTGTTTCTTAACTATATTGAACTTGAATAAAAAAGGTAGTCAACATTCCATGTGAATTAGAATGTGATTTTTCAACTACTCAAGGATGAATATTTCTATCTCACTACTTGTATGTTAGCAAAAGCATAGTTGAAATTTGGAATGATGGCTGCCAAATGAGTCACCTTGTTATTTCAATTCAACTATTATTATGGTTCAAAGTGGTCACCCATGTTAGTACAACTTGGAATGTGTGCACACTCATTGCCTCCTTAAATTTCATCCTCATTTTATCACAAAATAAGAATCAAAATTAATAAATTAGACTTTTCAAGCTTGTTGTGCATATTGGTTAAAATCTTGAGGGTTTTAAGTTCTAGTTTTTTAAGAAACGCTTGTAATGTGAAAAAATAAAGTTATATTTCATATCTTTCTATTAAACCTTAAAAACCCCAACATTTGAAATGCATGCAAGAAAACTTTCTTCCATTCTTCCTCATTAAAATCATTTTTTATTTTGTATTTGTTGCAACCCTACCTTGGGCTTGTAACCAAGTCTAGGGCAAAGACAATGAAATAATGAAAGCAAGTAAAAAACAAGGTGAGAATGAAATATTCATCAAAATAAATGTGGGGGTGTTTGTGATTCAAAATGAATCCTAATCAAACACTTCCAAAGATTCCCAATTACATTCTCATTACATCAATATTAAGTGATCTTTGGTTCATCATAAAGGTCTTGAAAAATGGTGTCACATATTCAAAATAAAGTTATGTTGAAAAGGTTTTGTCTACTTAAAAGTGAAGACAAAAATTTGGAATAAAATTTCAAATTGTTGATACATTCATTTGGAGAAACAAGTAAGGTTTCATCAAAGAGCTTGACATGATATTGAATTTTTTTTGACAAAAGATATTAGATGATGCATTTGCATATTCATAATACATTGAGTACATACAAGATTTACAAATTTGCTAGGATAAAAAAGTTGACCATTAATACCACTTGACAAACCTAGGGTATGTCAATATTTTTTCTAACACATTGTGTTTCAATCTTCTATATCCTTCGAAATGGTTGGAACATCTCTTTAAATTGGCATTGGCATGTTGCTAAGAGGAATATGATGCATGGCATACTACATAATTGATCTAACATAAGCATTAAAGGACATTTTGTGACCAACAATTTTCATTTGCATCTACCATATTAACAAGTTTGAAGAGAGAATTTAAAATATCATTTTTTGATCTCATAAAATTTTGGAGCTTACATGAATATTATCCATAATCCAAAGTTATATAATTCTCTTTAGTATAAATTTCATGTTCTAGATGCACACAATGTGAAACAAAATTCATAAAACAAAAATTGAAACCCATGTTTGTAATATTGTTCGCCTTCACATGAGTCTAAAATTAGACAAATTATTGGTGGGCATAGGTGACTTGGAAGTTGCCAAAACATGCAAGTTATCCCTACAATATGTCCTACACCAATCCTTGGATGCTTGTGTTGGGCCATTATAGTGGGTGCACTTGTACATTTGCCAATGATATAACAATGACATATGTAAACTACCATGATGCAACTATTTTCTTTAGGTGATCTGTGTTTTGGATCATGTCACTATTCTTAACAAGATGTATTGCCACCTTTTTCATATATCATGTTATAGTCAATATCATCATAAATTTTAACATGAAAAAAAAAATGTCCACATCATCCTATTGTTGAATTCTCATCAAATTCACTACAACACATGTTGAATTTTGCTAGTTGAGTCATTATTTATGACTTGGGTTTAGTGAGTCACAAAACCCAAAATGTGTTATAAGAAAAGGTTGTTATAAGAAAAACATAGACAACCTAAATAGCCAATTTCAAAACTAATTATTCATTACATAAGCCTAAACCCAAGCACACCATTTTGGCATCTACCACATCCACATGGTAGCCATTTTCCTCACTTGTACATATTGAATGAAGTTCTAGGTCTTAAAATGTTTTAAGGTTTCATTTGAGACTTCAAATACAAACAAGTTACATGGCTTCACTTCTAATGTCCAATATTTTTGAAATACACTCACAACCTCTTCAAAACACTCTCACTTTCAACTTGCTTAAAACATCCTCTTTGCCCCATTTAAAAAAAAATTCCATAAAAAGTGATGATATTTATTTTGGTTGATTATGATGTTTTGAGAGATGGTTATAAATCATTTTTTCCCTTGTTATATTTTATTTTTCCATGTTTATAATTGATAAAAAAATGTTAATGTGTGATTGTAGAAATGTGCAATTTGTTGAAATAAATTGTCCAATTTTTTATTGGGAAAACATGTTTATGACAATAATAATTATATGGAAATACCTAAAAACTATTGTGGAACATTATAAACAATGCCCATACGAAAAGAATTTGCAGAGAGTCTTAGATGAAAACTCTTTTGATATATTGATAAAACAAACCCCACAAAAAATAATTCCATCCCAATTTCACATGTTGCATAACCAAAACATTGGTCAATAGGAATTTGCCAATATGATATTTGCAAAAAAAAAATTAAAATTCAATGTAGATTGAAAAAGTAAGGTGTTGAAAGTTTTGCTCGGGGAAAAGGATAATGGCACATTTCTACCAAAAAAAAAAGGCTTTAAAAAATGTCAATTATTCAATTTGAATCATGCAAGTTGCACCAAAAAGTATGAGGTCACTAGGATTCTAATTTCAATTTTTAATATTATACATGAACATGGCATGTCGTACATAAAAGGATATACATATAAATAATCCAAAAATATTGAACAAAAAGGTCGACAAAATAATAAATATAAAAACCACACATTCACAACCAACTCAAAAGTAGGAAAAAAATAAAATTAAACTACAATCAACTACCGTACACATATAATCCCACAACAAACACATGATGTTCAATAACCATCACTTTCTAGCACATATTTCACGGCCTATTAGAACACATAAAATGCTGGGACAAAAAGTTCCCAACTAATGAAACCTAAAGTTTGTGCCACCAATGGAACCATGGTTGGTTGGTTGGTTGGTTGGTTGTACACTTAAGAAAAAGTACCCTAACCAATGGATTCCTTTGTGACAAGGCGGAGGCGAGCAACAAAGGGTCCAATGGTGAAAAAAAGTGAGCAGCAAAGTTCCTTGAAATGGGCCAAAAGCAGCCAACATGTCAGCCCTAAGAGCCAACCAGCTTGGCCACCATTTCAAATTAGGGACCCATCCATACCCTAAAGATACCTTTTTATCATTAACAAAGAATATGACAAGTGTAGGCTAAAGTACTTTCCCTCTTGTTTGGCTAGTTCCTATGGTTGTCACTTGTCATTTCTTCAGGGCTAAAGTAGAGGCACCTAGAACCGTGAGATATATCATATACCTAAAATCAATATGGATCTTTGCTTGAAGATTTGGAGCAAAAATCTTGGGGAACAACAATGAGAACAGCATTGAGAGTTTTGCTTAAGTTAGTTTATGAATTAAGAGCATCTCCTACCCCCACAACCGTAAATTACACTATTACATTAAAATAAGTTGATTTTTAATGCTAAGTGTTCCCACACCCACAAACATTATTTTAAAATAAAACTTCATTTCAAACAATGAAAAAATCATTTTACACTTTTACATCTGAACCAATAATTGTCACTAACCAAATTCACAAAAAAAATAAAATAAAAATTAAAAGCTATGTAAGAATGTTAAAAATGACCATGGCATAACATGATTTGCAATGTCATGCTATGCTGCAAGATTTAATAGAAAAGGATCTTTAATGTGTGAGGGTGGAGATGCTTTAAGTAAGTGCAATTCAATGGCCATTCCTTGTACATATTGGTACATATTGTTATTGTGAGTTGTATTAGTTGGGAGAGGGAAGGAGTGCACCAATTTTATTTTATTTTTGTTTCCCTTTGCAAGGAGTAACTTTGATTGGCCCATTACAATTTTTTTGGGGGAATATTTGACACTGCCCAAAATAGAAGTGTAGAGGGGCTCCCATTGGCCCACCTTTATATTTCACGGAAGTTCAACTTTGGGCAACAATTATGGCATAAACTTTGGTGCTATTGGGAACATCTTGAGGAACACATTGGGAACTTTGGTGAACATGTTGGGAATGTCATTGCAAACTTGTGGGAAGAGCATACTGAGAACACGGAGGGAACAATTTTTTTGAACGTCACACCCTCGCCCCTCTAGTGTACAAAGGAAAAGAGCCTGGCCTCCTTCGGTGCATGTTGAGCCATTTCATCGGTTCCATGAAAATTCTATTCACAAAATTGTTTGTTACAATTTTCAGCCGTGGCTAATAACCCTTTCTAAAAGCATGGATACCTATCTATTATTTTGTATGAGTGTGTAGGTACACATCCTTCTTCAATTGAGGGATACACCCAAAAAAAATTTCTTTTTTTCGGGGGTGGAAAGGAGCCACTTTGATTGGTCCATCAGATTTTTTGTGAAACATTGAGCACACCCCCCAAATAGAAGCCCAAAGGTGATTGACTTTATAGCCCTTGTTATACCCTATTTGGTTATCATGGTGGGCACTGGGTAACATGGCCTGGTGATAAAATTGAACCCCACAATCATTTGGGCAATTGCCTTGATGCTTGTCATGCTCTCAACATTTTACACAACGTTTTCTTACTATGACACATTGGAATATTAGTTTGGTACTTTTTTTGATGAGGTATGAATTCTTGTTTGTAAATAAGCTAAGAAAAAGAAACTAAGAGCAACTTGTGTCAATGAACAAGGGGTGTGTCACATTATGGCCTTGCCATTAACATTCAAAAGTATCTTAAGGCAAAAGAAGAATTATGGAAACTCAAATATTTCACCATGCAAAAATATAATCTTCAAAAAAAATCCTCTAAAAGAAACCAAAATCCTTCAAGATATATTATACCTCTATAATTAATCTCAAGTTTCAACACAAGCCAAAATATCATCTTTCAAATGTCCTCATATAAAAACAAGCCTATTACCTAGGGGCCAAAATCCCTTAAGCTACTATATTCTATAATGAATATAAACACAATATCATAACCAAATCCACACCCAAGCATTGAAGTATTGCTTCATCTTTGGGGTGAGTGGGGATAGTGAACCGACATGGGGGGAACATATGGGATGTCCTTGACAAAAAATCATTACTTCCTACAAAATTGTTGCTTTGAGAAAGACGGTGGAGATTGTTGTGCAAAGATATTAAAACCATTAAAGAAAAATAAGGAGAAAAGGACAATGAATTTATTTTTTTTCAAAATGGGTTCTTTAGCAAAAATCAAAGATCTCACAACTTGGCCCCACAACAATCACATTTTTCAACAACATTTGTACATGCGATTTACAAAATATCATGATAGATGGCCTAGTTGGTCAAATCCCTTTGTTCAGAGGTTGGAGAATTTGACCATGAATTTCACACACATTGGAAATAAACATTACCTTCATCATTATGAGGCTTGGCCGGGATCATTCGTTGTTGTGTTCTTGTAGAATGTGGCATACTGTTATGCAAAATTCAAGTTCTTATGGCACATATATGCTAAAATGTGTCGGCAGAATGTGCCAAAATGGCAGAATGTCTTTAACTAAATTTCATGGTAGGTTAGTTGGGTGTTGTTTTCTCATGATCGAAATGTTACAAATAAGACTTCTTTTTCTTTTTTGAGATTGCAAATTTGGGACAGTGAAGTGAGAACTGAAGTGTACAGTTTCACAAATTGAAGCGACTCTAACTTGCAATTGGATGATCATATGGGTCGGTCAGAAATAATGTTGCATTGCCCCAAATACATGCTATTGATCAACTTCTTATTCAACTAAGACAACCCAAAGTCTTGGATACTTTGGGGCATGCAAATGCTACGGGTATCTCTAGTCAAGAAATCCCTTGCATACTTAATAATTTCCATTCATGTTAACATGGGACCCGATGGGCAACTAAGTCCATAATAGACACAAGACAAATGGGTTTGTCAAATCAATGTGCACCAAACATACAAAAGCCATTAAACAAAATAGAATTGACGGTTATTTTATAGCATAAAAGATAAAATGAACTGGATGATTTGGGAAAATTTTGTAAAGAAGATGTGAGTCTACTTATTGGCATAATGTGTGTTTTACACACACAAGCAAAATCCCCTAATTGAAAAGAGTGATGCAAATTGTTGTTAATTGGAACTCTTATAACTCTTCATTACATTTTGCTTAATTCATTTCCATTTGCAAATTTTCCCTATTGGATGACACCTCAATTTCATGGATTTTCTACCCTAAGTGCAATCACATTAAAAAATGAGGTCCCAAAATGAGGTCTCAAAGGAGGTCAATCACAAAAGGGGATATATAAACACATATATAGTTATTATTCAGCCGGTGGCAGGTGGGGATTGATGAATGCCAAACTTTGGAAGAGGAGGTAGTAGTAGTAGTACATTCAAGTTCAAGTGCCAAAGAATTTTGTTTACTCGGGTGTCCCATAGTGACACGAAAGCCAGACAAGAATTTATCACAAACTCTTCCAAAGAGAGTGTCCAACAGAAAACATAAAGCTGACTCTCTATCAGGCCTCATTATTTAGTTACTTTTCTTGCTGCTTGAGGCACTTGAGTATGGGTGCAGATTCAACACAAGTGCATTATATCAACTTGAGACCCTGAAGACAAAGTCCATTAATCCTAATTAATTAGCTATGCTTAGCCAAAACCCCCATCCATCATGTCTAATTAACTACGGGGTTTAGGGTTATTTTACAAGGGATTAGAGAGTATTGAAATTGGACACCCGGGTTTTTGAGAAAATACTCTGTAACATGATGGGCTATGGCTAGTGATAATTCACCTTTTTACCATTTCATGCATGTATATCATCATGGCTTGAGTATTAGAGTTGCTGATAATTTGAACTCGAGTAACAAACCCTATTGTATTTGGGCAACACATTATAACACGTAATTTAGGGTTCAGGTCTTGCATCTTGTAAGATCTGCCTATCGTTAAAGGAAATGAAATTTCTTTAATTGAGCCTGTGCCCTTGGGACCTCCAAGGCTTTTGCCCTGAAATGGATTCTTCCTGAATTGGATGCTTTCACTTGTGCACTGAAAACTAGTTCTAATTGCCATAGCCTATCCTATACTATTTTTATGGTCAATTTGGACTACATCCGATTCATGCACCTGTTGTTCTTTGTCAGAGGCCAACCATCAACGACAATTTTGGATAATCAAATTTCTTCGTGCCTAGAAGAATGAACTTGTGTTCATTTGTTGTCTAGGGTCAAGAACCCTCGACCAAAAACATCCCCATGTGCATTGCACCGTCTGTTTCAGAAAGATGATAATAAAAGTGTAGAATACAGAAGGTCCATGCAGTGGTTTTATTTATTTATTTATTTATTATTATTTATTTGTTTATCAATTTTGTGATGTTGCTCAAGTAACGATCATCCATAAGTATATTTAGTCAAATTTGTGACAAGTTTTTTTTTTTTTTTTTTTTTTCCAATTTTTTTTCGAAAAAATATGCAAACTTTCCTTTAAAAATTTGGTCCCTGCAATGATATATAAATTAATTTTTTTTAATTTTATACATATTTCTTTTTATATTTTTTTTTTTTTTT
>Ga0116231_10012010_pt1 | contig 12985 bp, 8 predicted proteins | sample S1TSphgellanicum_2_FD_89695 | JGI IMG/M metagenome (GOLD analysis project Ga0116231, IMG submission 89695) | Host-associated microbial communities from peat moss isolated from Minnesota, USA - S1T2_Fd - Sphagnum magellanicum MG | ecosystem: Host-associated > Plants > Peat moss > Unclassified... | reverse complement strand
TTTAAAGTTATTATGCTTAGGATAAAATAATTTATAATAACATAAAATAAAATGACCTTGAATAATTTAAAGTATAACTTGAAATAACATATAATGATTTAGGGTACAATAATTTATAATAGCTTATAATAACATAAAATATATGTTAAAATAACTTAAAATAATATAGGGTATATCATAAACTAACATATATAATATTTTTAAAAACATAGAAATAAACCTATTTGCTATAGTAAATTGCAATAGTGAAATATGTTAACTAGTAATAAAACATCATGTCTACATAGTGATATTATAGTGAAATAATTTTCACTAGGTGAAATTAGTAAAATGCAATGAAGTTATTTCACTTTTAAGGTCCCATAATGATTTAAGCTAGTAAATTACACCCCACTTTGGTAGTAGTGAATGGAGTTGGATGGAGATAAAAATGCACAATTGGTCCAAATGTAGACGAACATAACTAAGTGGATTATTTTTCTTTGCATTAAAATGAAGAGAGTTTTTTTGGAAGATTCTTCATGTGGATTACATTCTATAGGAAAAATAGTATTTTGTTACGTTATGTTTTTCCTTAAGATGGATGCATGGTTGTAGAAATGGGTTGATGATAGGAAGAAGATGAGAACTATTGGATTTAAGAGCGATTGTGAACTTGTGTATTGTTGGTTGTGTGAGTCTGTTATGGGTCTGCTTTTTATCAATTCCTCAAGTCAAGTGAGAGAAGGAAAACTTAGTCTTCTAGGCATTTTGAAGGAAATATGAGATTTCTATAGCAAAATATACCTTGAAATGAAGATAGAGAGGTGTTAAATTTTCCTTGTCCAAACTTTCAATGTTAATAATAAGGTTTAAACATTCTTTCATGTTGTTATTATTTAAGTGGATCAGGCTGTTGAATGACAAAATGTATTAATAACCAATAGTTTTTTGTCAAATTGTATGCTGGGGTTTGTGTGTAAGTGTTGTTACTGTGGTTGTCAAAAGGTTTTGTGAAAAGTGACATTTGAATATGGCCTCTTGAAGTTCAAGAGAGTGAGGTCATAAAGCTCTGATTCTTAGAAACCCCCATAATTAAGGTTACAATGTTGTAAAGGACTTTGGGATCAAATTTCTAATGGTTATATGATGTTGTTAAGATGGTTTTGTAATAGAACTTGATGTTGAGTAATTCAAACATATGATGTTAAATGGTGTGTTGCAAGAAGTTGGGTATGCCATTTTTTTGTTACATCCCTTTCATTAGAATTGTCCCATATCTTTTGTCTACAACTTCAAACTTGTAAAGTATATAAGTAGGTGAAAGAATGGACTAGATTCATGGTATGCATTATAAATATAGTTCATGTGCCAATTCGGATGAGTTAATTAAAAGGCTTGTCCCCAACAAAATAAATAGGATCCTACCTACCTACTTAGCCTAGGATAAAATTTAATTAATTAATTAAAATAAATAATTATTTTAATTATAATATTTAAAATTTTTAATTATAATATTTAATTGCTATAATTATGATATTTAAAATTTAAAATTTTAATATTTAATTATTGTAATTTTTATTTTTATTTTTGAACAAATGGAAAATTGCAATGTGGTTGAATTCTAACCACTCATCAATGGCACATTTGGTAGCATGTGATTATCTTAAATTTAGTTGCAAATGTAGTCACAAATTAACGTTCCATGTCATATTAAGGATCATCCATGGCAATGGATGAAAATTTTTGGCCTAGTTGTAAGGTTTATGATTACACTTTCAATTTCATGGCCATGTCATGTCTTTTGCAACTGATTGTTTTATGGCACTTGTTCAAGACAACTAAGCTATATTTAATTACATGTCCATTACAACTATAAATGAGTCTCAAATTCAGTTGTTAATTTTCAAATTTCTTCTAATGTTAGTTTAATTTAATGAAAGAAATTTAATATTTTTAAATTATGATTTCTATTATTGATTGGCACTACAGGGGCTTTTATGTTCCCCACCTATATGTACAATATGAAAAATTGTAGACGCCTACATAGGTTACACAAATAAAAAATTTGTGTTCTTCAAATGTTCTTGATATGTGTTCTTAAAATTTTTGATCCCTTATCATTACATGTGTCAAATTGCATCACTACAATTTTTTTTGGGTTTATCAACTATAGTCATAATTAGGGAATGATCGAAATTGTTGATTAAAACAAAAAAATGAGAATTATTACAAATTTGTAAACATGAATGTAATAACAAGTTACAAAACCTTTTAGTTGTATCCTTTAAAAATTGCTGAAAAATTGCTGATTTTTTCAATCCACTATTTATTAATCAAATAAAAAAGAAGACCATTTTAGGCCATCCTAAAAATTAAAAGCATTAAAAAAAAATGAAAATTTTAAAAAATTTTGATTCCCAAACAAAGGAACCCAAAGATTAATAATTTTTTTGAAACTTTTTCCTGGACCACTTATTTGAATATTAAAATTTAATTTTTTGTAAATCCAATTGAAGTTTCAAATTTTACACAACTTGGGTAATTTTTTAATATAAAATTCAAAGTGAATTAAGAAAAAAAAAAAAGTCTTATGTTGTCCTAAAGTTGAATGGGTTAAAATGTTTTTAGGGTGTGATGTTTTTAATGGAATCACCCAAATGATGGGTTTGTTTTAAAATAACCTATATACTAATATAAAATAACCTAAGGTAAAATAATTTAAAATACCTTAGGATCGAACTTAAGGTAGAATAACATGGAATAGGTCAAAAGAAAAAAACTTTCCAAATAATTTTGAATAGTTTAAAGTAAAATAACATAGAATAGCCTAGGGTAAATAATTTACAATAGGTTATGATAACCTAGCTTTTAAGTAGGTAGTTTAGGCTTAACAAACATGTTAGTTAGCCAAATTAATACCATTGATTTGATTAAACTATGGTTGTTTTAACAAATCATTTTTTTTGTATGTTCTTTTTAACTAAATGTATGATGTATGGAGGTGCAAGAAAATATTTTGTACATACTTGCTACCTTATTTTCTATTTAAAATATATATAAGAATTTTCAACCTTGAACCTCTAGCATTTTAAAACAAATGACAATTTTTATATTCTTCATGAATATCTCTATATTCCTTCTAGCTTTTCAAAACAATTTGTGTCATATTTTTGGACTTGAAAAGTACCCCAAAAATATCCCCAATACTAACATCACTTTCAAAAGGTTGAAAATGATTTTAATTATAAAACAATCTTAATTAACCAGTAAAATTGTGTTAGAATGTTCACCACATCAATATTAAGATGTTTCAAAAAAATACCAAATATTTGCAAAAACATCACTTATTTTTAAATACTTGAACCTTTTTTAAAAAACTACCAGAAATTTTAGGTTCAATTCAAATACTTGCAAGTATTTAAAAAAAACATGATTATAACAATTTAACTTTTGAAGTTCACGCAAACAAGAGTTAAAAAGTAATGTACCCAGAAATAATATTATTATTCCCATAAAATCATGTACTTTGTTCAAAAATGTCACCTTAGTCAAAATAATTAATCAAAAGAATCATGTGTTTTTCATGCCCTATTCTTTTAGTCAAAGTGAACATTCTTTTACTCAATGGAAATACTTTGGTCAAGTTGAACCTTTTGAAAACCTATGATTTCTTGTAGTGTCATGAAAATATTTGAACCAATCACAATTGAAGAGGCAAATGAGCATTCAAGGTGGCAAGATGCAATGTTGCAAGAAATGGAATCAATTACCAAAAATAAAACATGGACTCTTGTTGATTTGCCTTCAGGCAAGAAAGAGATCTCAAGCAAATGGATGTAGTTGAAAAGCAAACTTGGGTTGGAAGGACAACCTAACAAATTGAAAGCCCATCTCATTGCATTAGGATTTGAACTTAAATATGGAATTGACCATGGGGAAGCATTTACCCTTGTAGTCAAGTGAAACATGTTAGAAACTTGGTAAGTTTGGGTACTCACGTGAAAATTAGGGGATCTACCACCTTGACATCAGTTCACTTGCTTCCTAAATGATGATCTTCACTAAGAAATGTTTATGTTTTAATTTTCAAGGTTTTGTAATCCATGGACAAGAAATTGAAATTTGTCTCCTAAAAAGAACATTACATGGCTTGAAGTACACACCTTGTGTTTTGTACAAGAAAATAGATGCTTATCTTTAGGAACAAGGTTTACACTATAGAAACCAATGCATGTTGATCACAAGGTCTATATCACCTTCGAGAAGGCAAAAATTTCTTGATTCTCATCTTTTATGTTGATGACCTTCTTGTTAAAGGGAATCATTTGAAAAAAATTGCATGGCTCATAGGTAAATTGAAGAGAAGATTTGAAATGTCTACCCTAGGACATCTTCAAAGGTACCTTCGAGTTGATTTCATTTACCTACATTGTGGAACTTTCATGCACCAAAATGGATATATGCAACTAAGATACTATAACAATTTGGCATGATGAATTGCAAGTTTTGCAAGGTGCCAATGGTTGAAGGTCTAAAACTAGTAGAAAACATGGGTTCTGAACCATTGGAGGATCCTACAAAATATCAATAAATAGTTGGTTTATTTAACACATACTCAGCTTGATTTTACCTACTATGTTGGGGTAGTGAGTAGATTTATGTCCTTCCCTCAAAGTGCCCATAGGGATGCTATTCAACACAATGTCCTTTGGTATGTGACAGGAATGCTTGAATTTGATATACTCTACAAGAAAGGAGATGACAACAAGGTGACTTGATTCATTAATGCAGATTGGGCAAGTGATCAAGAAATGAGACGATCAACTACTAGATACCTATTTCAGGACCCATAAGTTGGTGTAGTAAGTGTCAATTATAAGTGGGCACAAAACTCTCATGTTCACAAAAGCAAAATACAAGGGCTTCAAGAAGGAACAAAAGAGTGTTTATGGATAAAGGGGTTCTTGAGTCCGATCGGATTAACTAATGGAAGGAGCTTTAAACTGTTCTGTGACAATCAATCTTCTATCAAGCTAGGAAACAACCTTGTGTTTCATGTTCATACTAAACACATGGAGATTCAACATGATTTTGTGTGTGAGAAGGTGCTTTCTAGAGAAGTCAAGGTTGAACATGTTTCTAGTGCTGATCAAGTTGCAGACATTTTGACCAAACCTCTAGGAAAAATGAAGTTTGCAAACCTGAGAAATGACTTAGCTATTTCTAAACTTCAACAATTGCTTTTGTGCAAGTGAGAATGTTTACTTGAGGTAGAGTAAGGTGTGAGGGGGGCCATTAAAGTGACACACCTGACTGTTAGCACTAGATCTTATGTAGATTTTAATCTCTCCTATCTATGATTTGTTTTTGTTCTCTAGATTACCCCTGATCCTTCTAGATTAATCCTGATTTTTCTACAATTTGGCATTGCACTGGTTTCTCAGTACTAACTTAATTGTGTATGTGAAGTGCACGCTTTGGTCCTACTCCTGTGTCAGGTACGCTCATGGTATGATGTTATTAGTCAGTAAAGTTTTTTCACAGATTGTACAATAGTAGTGCGGGTTCCTAAGGTTTGGCTTTCAACGTAATTTCAACACCTTCACAACCCTCTCTAGGGATGGCAAAAAAATTTCACACATGTAATTTTGAGACTCTGTTCAGATTTTGTCCTTTTGAGAAGATGTGCTAGATGCTTGTAGAAAAAGCCACAGGCTCCAACAAATTTAGTGATCTGGCATTCAAAAGTCTTATAAAGATATCTACTTGTCAATTCAATTCTTTGGAAATGGCTCAGAAGGAAAAGTTTCACCAAAGAAACATTCAAGACTCGCTCAATTGAGTAGAGACTCCACAAAGAGTTCAGGGGATGTGATCATGGACTATTGTTATAAAATTCATCACAATTCTTGCAACAACATTCAAGGGGACTCAATAATACCTGACTTGGGTGTTCAAAAACACCCAAGACTTTGGTGTACACATTCAATCTTGAGCCTTTAGAGAGAAAACAAGATACATGTGCTCTAAATAAGTCTTTTAAGAAAAGCTTAAAATCGATTCAGATCAATAACCCAAAGCAAAATTATGAGAACCCAAAGCAAGTTAATTTCAGAACTTGTCAAGTGACATAATTATGTCCATACTTTTGATTAGCTAGCATTTGTAGTGTACAATGGACTTTCATCTACAATCCAAAAAAATTACAATTGTAATTGTGACAGTTCAAAGAGTCCTCTACTGAAGAATACATGATTGTTACAATTGATTCGTGCACCACTTGACTTTGGTGCAAGTCTCTCAAATTGAACCCCTTTCACAAATCGTGACATTGAAGCTGAAAAGAATAATAAAATTGTTCCTAGTGTGTGAAGAAGATCACTTCAACCTCAAAACTGCCAAAGAGGGGGAGAAGAAGATTGACACACTCAGATCTCATTGGTAGTACCTGATATGAATCTTCCCTTGAGCACTATATAAAGACAGATCAAAACTTGTTCCCAAAACCTGGCATGAGAAGTCTTGAAATTCAGCTCAAATTTTCAACTAAATCTCTCATACCTGTACTAAGACTTCAAATCTCAACTTGATCTGATTCAGGTTGTTGACACTTATAAGATTGAATCACAAAAGGCAAGTCTCCAGGACTCACCTGTATAAGTTGTGAAGAATTTTTTGTGCATGAGATCAAAAGCAAATTGGGCACCTAATCAAACCATTTTCATTGCAGTCAGGACAGCGGATAATTTTGTTGTTGCTGTATGAAGAATTTTCTGCACTGATGATCTTGCAGCTGCCATTGCAATTGGGACAAGGTACAAATCGGACTCCACCACAGCCATTGCAATGATAATAATAATTATTACAGTTTGCAGCAGCAGGGCCATGAGCAAATCCTGAGTAGTAGTACTCTTGCTGCTGCTGCTGCTGCTGCTCATGTAATTGCTGCTGCAGCAGGAGCTGGCAATTACTAGTCTCCTGGGGGCGCGGCAGCTTCAGCTTGAAGTTGGTTAGCAATTCACCCAATTTCTCTGTCTCGTGAAGCTCCACAACTTCCTCAACTCCTCCAATGTAATAGCCCATGATGAACACTCTCGGGACTTGTAAAGCAGCTCCGGGTCCTGGAGATGATCGGCCTACAGCAGCAGCTGGACCAGTACCAGGTGCTTGCAATGGTCCAGCTTCTGCGGATCCGGCAGTTAGTGGACCTGCGTGACCTGGTGATCCGAGAATTGATCCCGTAAGCAGTTCATGTTGCAACAGCAGATCCTTGAGCTCTTTCCGAAACTCTGCGTGCATGGAAACGTCTCTCTCGTCGATCCAGAGCACATAGGTTTGCAAGATGGCCCTCACTCTGTTGCAATCATGGAATGTTTTTCGGATCCCCCGTAAACTGGTGGAATAGAGCACCACTCGCTCATCTCCTCCCGGTGGACACTTGCGCTCATATGCAGCAGCTTCCAAACCACTAATTGCACTAGGAATCATGCTGACACTTCTCACTGGCTGGTTCCATATATTTGTCTCTGGAAAATCTGCTGCATCGATGGGTGTAATCTTTGCAAAAGAAACTTTGCAAAAGTCTTTCTGATCTTGCAGTGCAGTCATGCCCATTCTAGTCCAGTTCTGATCAGATGTGACGTCCTGATCCGCTGCATCGGCTTTACTTATAAAGCTTGCAGCGGAAGTACTACAACAACCCGAGGAGTCTGATTCCGAGCTACTAGACTGATCAGTATTCCTCCCAGTGCCCACGGAGCTTGCAAAGGACGCTAGAATATCTGGATCGAATAGACTTGAGTTGTCTAGTTCCACCTGTTTGTTATTACCGTAGTCGTCTTCATGATCTGCTGCAGTTGCAGCTGGAGAGAATCTTCTGTTCCAGCTTCTAGAGATCAATGAAGTCTCATGGGAATTAAAGTCCAAGTTCTCCTTCAAGTCTGTCATGAGATTCTTAGCGGGCCCGGCTGGAGGTTTTTGCGTCAGGCTCGACGTGAATCCTGCATCCGGTTCCAATTCGGCTACATAGTTCAAGCCTTCAATTGATGAGAGAGAGCGAGATCGAGACAGTTTAATCTTGCCTTCTTTCGGAAAATCTGCAGGATCCTTCTTCGCCGCCTTGTGTAGCTGCTGCAACTCATTAGATGCAGCCAATTCCGCAAGTTTGATCATCGGGCCCTGCAATGGGGAATTAGATCGCGGGGTGAGAACATCATCGAGCCCTGCCATCAGTTCCCAAGTGTTGATAGTCTCTGCCGGAGGTTCTTCATCATGAGGCTCGCGGCGTGACTTGATTTTCTCTTCAGCGCCCGAACTCTTCAGATCATCCCTCAAAACTGGAATGAACTTCACAGACCCCGAGTCCTCGCGGATGATCATGTTTTTCTCTTCAGTGACCTGCAAGCCGACTGCGGCCTGATTAAACTTAGAAAGACCCATCGCCATTTCTGTCCAAGTGGTGAGCAGCTGCGCTGCTCTATGTCCACCAGCAGCAGCAGACATGGACTCCGATTTCCTCAGTAATTTTGAGTATGTCATGGGATCACAAGCTGCTGCTGTGCCGCCCCCGGCGATGACGGAGACGAGATTGTCGTGCTGGTGGCTGCTCGCGTTATAATAATTCTCCGCCTCCACCAGCTTCATGATTCCGTAAGTGCTGGACGTCAGCGCCACCACATGGTAGTCGTAATGCATCATGGGCTTGCAGGAGGTGCTCATGTCTCGCTCAGAGGTGCTGTGGAGGGGAGCACAAGATTTACTCCTCATAAATTTCTGCTTCGCTCTGATCAAACTCTCGGCGCCATCACCTAGTGGCAACGACAGGCTTCTCGAAGTGGAGCAACCCATGATGATCAATCTAGTCGAAGGCTTGGCCAATTTCCGAGCTTTCCAGAGAGAACTCTTTGGCGCGCCACCCACACGCGGATTCTCCTCGATCCTCGGCTCGCGCAGTACCAGCTAGGTGCTGTACGTACTCTCTGTCTCTTCCGGCCAGACCTCCTCGCTGAATCTCATACTACGACAGCTCTCTGCAACCTCCTCCGAACAAACGCCTAGATATTGCACATGAACTCTACAACTTCTCCTCCTTGCTTCTCTTGCCAAACTCCCAGCAAGTTTTTTTCCCGGGAGTTGAATAATTTCCAACTCCTTAAGAAAAGCGTCAACAACCCCTGCAGGAGCTCCTCCGATCTTTTTTCTCCGCTTGAGAGCCCGAGAAAACACACACAGAAACGAGAAACGCCAGAGACCAACTTCAAAACTGGAGGTCGACCTCGCTGGTCTGAGCATGTCAAAAACACACAAAACAAGCAACAAAAATTGACAGGCAAAAAAAAAAAAAGTTTCGCAAACGCTGCAATTCTTCTCCACAGGATCGTTGAAATCACTCCCTCTTGAACAGTTGTGTAGAGAGAGAGAGAGAGAGAGAGCTGAGGGATCTGAGAGACTTGGGCAATTGGTCGTGAGAGTGCGGGAAACAGCAGCGAGCAGCGAGCGTAACGAAGGGAGAAAGGCGCGTGCAAGTGAGGCCGGCCCCACCCCCACAAAGTCTGACGAGGGAGACGACTGTCCTCTCTTTTACACAACTTTGTGTTTCTTTACTCCTAAGCTTTGAAGGTCCTAAAGAATTCAAATCAAAGAGGAGCCACACCTCTTGCCTTTTCATTTGCTAAAAGAGAGTAAAGAGCCTGGGAAGAAGGCTAGGTTAAAAGAACTAGGTAATCTTTATGGGTAAATGCGAGGGGAAGGTTAAAAGAAGTAATTTTTGGGGGGAGAGATCTTTCTTTAGTGATAGCTCGAGAGATTTATTTATTTATTTGTTATTATTATTTTGGTGTTAATTTTGTGATGTAGCGAAACTGGTTTATAGTGTGGAGAAGATCTGTATATTTTGGCTTTAAAAAGCCGAATTTGAAAGAAAGTCTTTCGAGCATCCAGGTTAGGATTTCTTCTTTTCACATTTTAGATATTAAAAAGTTGCCTACTGACAAAATATGAAAGGAAAAAATTTAAGCATTCTTATGTATGTTCAGCCACCTACTTGAACCATGTGTAAAAATTGTGGACATTTTTAATGATTTTGTTGAAACTTTTTTCAAAATCTTGGCAATTTCCTTTCAAAAAAATCATTGAATTTGCAACGAACAAACCTCCAAATTTTTGGAAGAGTGAAAATTTGCACCCAAAAAATGGCTGGTCCCCACTCTTCTTGAGTGATTACATAATTGGTAGCTCCACATCTTGTCTAATTATTTTTTTCACATTGAGTACTAGTGTGGCCCATACCACATCTTGCTTTCTTTTCGGAGATAGCTTGTTCAAACAAAGCTAAAAAGACAAGTTGGAAATTACACACACCTTCTTCCATCACATTCATTTTGTACTCCTATTATTTTTGTGGAAGAGGATGCATGCAATGTACAACCTTCCCACCAAAAGATGAGTCTTTAATCATTGATCTCAGAAAAATGTTTGATTTAGCAACTTTCTCTTGGTAAGTTATGTTTGCTCAATTTCATCAATTTTTGATGATTATGTGTTAACATGTTGTGGGCTTCATTGGGTATAGTTTCTAAGCAGTTGAACCTGAATCAAGGGTGTGACCCAAATGTTATTATACATAGGGTTCACATTAACCTTCGTGGCTTTGTCATGCTCACTCCATTCCATTGCCTAATGATACCAATGATATTCCACAATGGTTGTTCATTTATTGCTAGAAAAGGCTATCAGTCATCAAGATAGTAATCCTGAGGTCAGCCTTTTCTATTCTTTGCATTTTTGGTCTCAAGTGGGTGACTTTGATCTGCCAAGAACTATGTCTCCTTTGGTCTTTACTTGAGGTCTTCCTTTTGAATCAAAGTTGCTCAACAAGGACCACATGAAAATGGTCAATGATGTGTGAGCAAGGGAACATGCTATGGTTCCCCCATTGAACTGAATTTCATGGGCTTGTCATTTGTGCCTTACATGATTTTGTGTAGAATTGCACGGTTCATGTTTTGCATATAATAAACCCATAATTATGTTTTAGAGCTCCTCATGAGATTTGAACCCAAACACTATAAGGAAGTAAGTGTAGTCATTACAACTAGCCTACTTCCTATTTTTGGAACAAAATATATCCAATTTTGGATTTATTTTTACTGTTTTAAATTATTAGTCAAACTTGTGGTAGAACCGCAAAAGGTGTCACCAGAAAAAGATTACACTCTTTTAACACCCTTGCATAGTTTGATGGGGGAGGGGGTTATTGAGCATCTTAAGTGAGCAAGCCACCTTGCTTCACATGTTTCAAGTTATCAAATGGCATTTGCAAGAATATTTCGCCCAAATCCCATAATTTAGGCTAATCATGACCCAATTTAATCACATAACATCACATTCAAATGATTTTCATCACATTCATGATTTACCTCTAGTAGGACCAATGTAAGTTGTTAAGTCTCACACATTTGGAGGTTTTGGAGGTTATTTGTTATGTATATCAACTTTTTTATAATTTTGACATGTGTAAAGTTGGATAAGTCACAAAAATTCAATAAAAGATCGATGATGGGAATCATCACAAGGGAGACAAAAAGAAAGGCCAAAAACACACAACTTGAAGGAACCAAAAAAAAAAAAAGATAGTCCCTCTTGTGGTAGTTGGGTAAGTTATTTATGATGATGATGATTGGTTGCACACCAAATTTGATCTAAAAACATCATCAATAATAAGGAGGTGTCAAAGTTGGAAAATTGTGGTGTGTATTATTAAAACAAGCCTAGGTGTAGTAAAATCTCATTTTCAATATATTTTGGATGAACTATTACAATCAAATGGAGAAAAACAACTTTGGGTTGGTACACATGTTGGTGTTAGTAGTTCCTTGCAATAACACTAGTACAAGTACACAGAACTGATTGTTCTTAATTGGCCAACTATAATGATTGACCCAAGTGATAAGACTTAGATGATTTGTCACTTTATTGAACTCACTTTTTCAAGTTTATGGGTGGGGATGGGTGGAAGAATTAACATTAAAGGTACATTGATAGAGTGTCAAATGGGGGGTTGGTGTTGCGCATCTTGTCGAGATGCTTCCCTCCAAATAAAGTAGAATACCAACATGGAAAAATGAGATTTTTTGAGATTTGTAATTTCAACTATTTCTAGATGTCTGAAAATGTGGGAGTTGCACCAAAACCCAAGTATCTTGAAACCGATTCTACTTTATTTGTGCTTTTTGGGAGGAATCCTTGGTAACTAAAGCATAAATTAACCAACAAATTGTGGAAAAACATTCAAGAAGCCAAGTATACGGTTAAGGATTTTAGCTTTACACCACATATTATATTTTATAAAAAAATACACGAATCAATTTTAACTTTGAATTCTTTAATCCTTATCTTAATGTGCGTCACCTAAAAAGTACAAACAGTTCTTGGTTTAGAAGGGAACCTTCAATTTCTGTTACAACTGTTTTTCTTTTTTGGATGGAACCTCTAGTATGGTTCCTACACTAGTTAGTTCTTCATATCTATAAAACCTTCAACCCTGATGTTTTTCCAAGAAAACTTAAAGGCTGGTCAAGTTTACAACTGGGTTCAATTCAACTGACATAACACAAAATCTTATATAAGATAACACTAGTCTAATACCCTGAATCAGTTAACATTGTTGTGTGGGTAAGTGTAAATACACATATATATATTTGTATGTAAAATTGGGTAAGTGTAAAATTTACCTACCTGTCATGTAAATATTTTCTTTTGTACATGTGCATAATACCTTGGCTACCGTGTGAATCTATTTTTACAGTTACACTTGATTGGTGTAAACAAATTGCAATTACTCAGGCCCGTGTAAATGTTTTTTGGCAAGGCAAGTGTACATATCCCATATATATAATATTTTAGGTGTCTGTCCGTCCGGTCGTCCTCCTTGGGGGTAAGGGGGTTAGGGTTAGCACGCCCTTCATAATGAATATTTTTGGGTTTATGATATAGTTTACCTTAT
>Ga0116231_10012009_pt1 | contig 12986 bp, 10 predicted proteins | sample S1TSphgellanicum_2_FD_89695 | JGI IMG/M metagenome (GOLD analysis project Ga0116231, IMG submission 89695) | Host-associated microbial communities from peat moss isolated from Minnesota, USA - S1T2_Fd - Sphagnum magellanicum MG | ecosystem: Host-associated > Plants > Peat moss > Unclassified... | reverse complement strand
TATTGTAAATGTGATTATGAAGCTGATGGCTTTAGTGGGGATGTAATGGTAGGTCATCAACACCATACATGTTGCTGTTGAAGGTCCCTGAACTTGTGTATGACAATTGCTGTTGTTGAACCAGTCCTCAGTTTTGTTTTCAGTCTCATTTTCTGTTTTCTTCAGAGTTGGCTTTTCTCTTTTTTATGCTTGCTAGTTGGGTGCTATTAAGTTGTTATATCTAAAATATCCACAGCCTGATTATCAGGTCATCTCTCAATTCTTTCCAGGTTGACTTAAATGGTAAGTATTGAGAAATTCTCAGTACTTGTAGACTATGAAGCTGAAGACAGCTGCCTCTTGAATGTTTTATTTCAGTTTTCTACCTCTACTTATGTGAATGCGAGAATGATCATCATACCTAATGGTACAACATTTCCTGCAAAACAGATCTATTTACAGGGTTGTCAAAGGATGGGAAGCCCTTAGCTGAAGCACTGCAGTCAGCAATGGTACGCATGCTGAATGACAGGCACCACAATGTCTTCCACTGGGCTCCTTTTGTGGTGGTTGGTTCTCCTTTACTCAAAATTCCAAACTTTTCTTGTATGGCCAAGCTCAGCAGCATACAGGTCAAAGATGAATGACTTATGTGTAGGATACTGCCTTAGAAGATGACACATTTCCTCATGTGGTTGTTAATTTCCCTCAATGACTTGCAGCTGGCTGAAGTAGATTCATACAGGAGGACTGCTTCATATACTGATGCCATTGTTGCTTGGGTTGGCTATCAGTAGTATATATCTAGCACAGCCTAGTAGCGAATTCCACACAACCATGTGCAAGGTGCTCATGAGTCCTAGCAACCAGGCTATATATCAGCTTGATTATTCTCTCATGTGTACCTCACTAACTTTACCTGTCACCTTGCAAATTCTTTCAATGGCTTTACAAAATTCCCCCGTCTCTTGTGATCAACCTCCAGCTAAGATCACAAGAAAAGGAAGGATACCAGAGGGAGCATCAAGATCCATGACTAAGATTGACAGTTAAGTTCCATATGTTTTGTATATAAATATCCCACAAATGGGATGCCTCATTGTAAGGTCATTTGGGTGTTGACCTTAAAAAAGAATCTATATTTTTCAAGTCTGTTCTATAGTTGAGCTGGTGATGAAGCATCTTATTTACTTTGGAAGTGTAACAAAAAATTTGTTGTGCAAGGCAAGTTTGTGTAAAAATATTATAAATTTCAAGCAGGTTTAATAAGCCTTTTGTATATTAGTTTCCAGTGCACCAACACTTTCATCCATTATCTGGAATGATCATTGGTTTTGTTTGTCAGTGTTTATAATTATTTCAATTTGGTCTATTTGATTTTTAAATCCTTTTAGAACTTAATGACTTTTGGAACATAGGAAACATAATTGAAAACATGGGAACTTGTGAAGACCTTCAAAAATATATTAACTAACTACATATAATTTTCTTCTAAATAAAATGGTTTATTCAATTACTTTTTGAATACATGAAAATGTGAGAAAGCTTGCATATCAATTGATATGGGTGAAGTAAGACAAATTGTTCTCACAATGTATCAACCTTTTGCACATTTGGGGGGACCATGCATGAACAAATGATATATGGATTACGTCACACCTGTTATATTAGGTGCTTAGTCAAGGTGTGTTGATTAAAGAATGTAAAGAACTGAAATTTTTTGGGTGAACTAATGTTTGTGAACACTAGTTAAATTTTCTCTCATTTGAGAGAACTTAATTTGTCATATGATTCTGTGCAAGTTAAACATTTTGTTCAAGTACAAAGCGTATGCCTGCAAACATGAGAAAATATATATTAACACATTCCAATGTACTCAGAAACCTTTCGAAAATACTTTCCATTCACAAATATAAAACAAGATCTTGGCTCCAAGATTTAGGTCCGATCAAATGGATGTTATATTGCAAGTTTTATATGTAGCAAATGGTGCATGAGTGAATCCCCAAATTTTGTTTCAACAAAAACTCTTGGAAAAGCAAATAAAGGTTCACTAGACCTTGGGCAAAAAGGGCAAAATACAAACTCTTGGGGAGAAGCAATAAAGACAACTTAATATGTGAGAAAACAACAAAACAGAAAATTTGATTAATTATTTGATACTGGAAACTTTCAACTGTGCAAAATAACTATTTCAAAATAAACTTTGACTTTTAAGGTTTATTGAAAAAGGAAAATTTCGCAGAGTCTTTTTGCTTATTATTGGCATCATGAGGTTCTTAATTTTTTTTTTGCATTGGCAGTATGCGCTCGTCAACATTACATAATGTCTTGTACCATGTTACATGGACACTCTCCTCCCATTTATTAAGTCTATGGAAAAGAAAATCTGAATCGTGAGGAGATTAGCACATGTCCACCGGTAGTAATATAATGACCTATAAATTATATAATTTGGAGAAATTTCAAGCTTTGAATGGCATGAAATTGAGTTGGAGTTTGGACCTGCAAACATGCATAAGATGCAATGTTCTTCAAAAGGGGTCCTATGATTGATTTCGAGTGGTGAATGACCACCCCAATGTGATGGTATTTAATTGATCCTTGTTATACAATGTCTGATATTCCATGCTTATACATTAGGTGAAGAAATAACTTGAGCAGTACTTTAGATGTGGTAATCACTCGTAATTACAAGTGTTGGCCAGTTATTGCTTTTTGGCAACAATAGTGTTGGTACTTTACCCCTCTCCTCCCTCCCCCCAAGACCCATCCATTATCAATCATTATCAATTTATTTGATTATTTTGAGTAATAATCATCAATTATCAAGTTTCCAATTGAGAATCACTAGTTATATGGTTGTTTATATATAGGTTATATGGCTTTTACTTTTTTAAATTTATTTATTTGTTTTTTTTTATCATATAAATATTCACCATTTTAAGATTTATAACCTACTTAGATGATAATTAAGTCATCTAAATAGATTGTTAAATTTTTTAATTAAATAACAAGTGGATAGGTGACTAATTGGTTATCAAAAAATCAATAACCAACTAGTTATCAATAATTGGATTGATAATCAACCAACAATGGTACAGATGCACATACAGAATGTGGGTGGATGTGCTTTTAGAAAAGTAGAAAAGTGCAGTGGATGCACTAAAACCTTATCAATTCTATTACATGGTTTCTATTTTTTTTCCAATATGAAGGACCCTAATTGTTGACTCCATTACCTTTTGTTTGAAAGATTTGATGGTTTCAAGTGTTTTTTAAGGAATGAAAAACATGATGCTTCCTGTCAGACTATGCATTTCCCATCTCCTTTTGCTTTGGGTGGCATACTTTCTTTGATCAATGGTTAAGACCCTTCATAATTGATACATATTCATGATCTATATATATATATATATATATTTGAAGTTTAGCAATGGAAACGCAGGTCTCAATGTAAGGTTAGTGTTTGTCAACAAGGTGTTTCAACTAATGTTTTAGTGATAGTTAGTATTTTTCAAAAGAAATTGCCTATCATTCTTCACACTTACATGTTTTTTTGGTTGTAGGTAGGGTAGGCACCACCAAGGGCAAACCTTTGTTCATGTGAGGGTTCAAAGAGTTTTTCAACCTACCATCAATTCATTTTGTTATAGATAGCACATAAATCCGCATTCAAAAACTTGTTGGTGCACCATTTGTTGCAAATCATTTCACCTACAAACTCAAGTCTCATAATATGCAACTATAAGTTGTTGACCACCAAAATCACTTCCAAAAGTTGTTTATAGGATTATCAAGTTCCATATATCAAAGATTCTAAAATTTTATGATTGTCTATTTACCATAATGCAACATGCCATGTATTGTTCAACCCTAAACATGTATCTCAAGATAGCATTCGCCCATACATCACTCACCCATACATCACTAAGGGTAAAGGCACCCATTTTTACCTCAACTCATGATCCCCCATAAACAAAATGTAGCCTTCTAACCTAATTTAATTTTTTATAAAAATAACACCTTTCTAAAGAATGAAATGTAGTTGAAAATGCATTTAGAATACTCAATTTAAAACATTTTTAAAAAATTTGCTCAAAATCAATCTTCACATGGTTTTTTTGTCATGATATTGTTATTTGTTACTGCATGTTGTACAATCTGATTTTAAATGGGAAGGATGTAAATGTAAATGGTTTATTGGTTTAGTTTGAATAAGAAGGTTAACTAGACCAAGAAGGTGCAACAAAAATACACCAAAAAAATGCAATGTTGAAATCAATGAGACATACTAAATACATTGTAGTAATGTTGTTGTTTTTTTAAATGGTAATTTCCTTGAAGCAAAATTGGTTTTCTAATATAGACATAATTTTTTCAAAATTTGAAAAATGTTGTTGCATAAAAGTTTAAACTTTTATTGGAGATAACAAAAAGGAACCTACTTATGTGAAAGTTAACATATAAAATATTTCAAAATTGAAGAAAGCAATAAAATCATAATGGTTCAATTAATTATGAACTTTACAATCTTAATGTAATGTAGGGTCACAAATTATAAAATCATGCATATAGCCTTCTTATTTCACAATGTGTTTATTCAATATATATGAAACTTTAAAACATTGCATGATTGAAGCATAGGACCTTCAAGTTCATTTAATGAACAAAATGTGGTCCTAATTTTTGTGTTCCATGGCATCAAATATGTAACACCTAAAATGTTTTGCAAAGCCATATAGGCATTAAAAATATTGATTCTTTAAAATCACCTTTTAGAAAGGAGTCTAAATACATTTTTGGCATGGTGGTCCTTAATCAAATTTTTTAAAAATTGATTAAGGTCACATGATCAATTTCAAGCTAGATTCAAATGCATGAGATCAATGAAGTCTCAAAATGGACTTTCATTCGCCATTTTTGGTCCATTTTAGTATGATCGAGCACCAACAAAATGTAATTGCAATTTCCATTTTCAACCAACTACAATTTTGCTACGCACCACCAATGAAAATTTTCCCTTGTATTATGTTCCCATATGATTATCAATAATTCATCATTATTTATGTCAATGTCAAATTTAATTTGAATTAATTTAAACGTCATGAACATGAAAAGGCACGCGTTAATTTGCTTTTCATATCCATGTTAGTGGGTAAAGAAAGGGGTGAAATAGTTATAAGGATAAGAGATAGTTATTAAGAAAGGAGTGGCGTAGTTATAAAGATAAATTTACTTATTAGGAAGGAAGTGAGGTAATTAGGCTTGGAAATGAGGTAGTTATACTTGGAAATGTCTTTGGAATTGTCCAAGGACCATACAAAGGATTATGCAAAATCAATAAGGAGCCTATAAAAAATTATAAATATCACCCATATACCATTTCCTTGAAATTCTTGTCACTATAATCAAATTACCAATTTCATAGTAATGAATGACATTTGCACATGTGGATATTCCAAATTAACAAATTAACAAATGTTGGATAATTAGATAGTTGGAGACTATGGTATATTAATTAAAGTGATAAACACATTTTAGTAGGTAGATGTATTTTTATTGATTTGGATGCATTTGTGGTATGTACATGCAATATAATGAATATGCATTTCATAGTTCATAATAAACAAAATTATTGTTAATCATACTATACAAAAAAATTGTTTGGAACTTTTGAATAGTCATTTGAATTAATTCTATAACTCATACTATATAGCACAAATGCAAAAAAATATAACATTTCAAAAGTTTCAATGTGTTCAATGATCATTTCAATCCTAATGATTTCATAACAAATTCATCTTCATATAGGTACCTTAAAACGCCTCCAATCATTTAGATTTCATAAAATTTGATTTTTGTTGCTTATGTTTCATAGATTTACCTATGTTTTAATAAATGTCTAACTAAATAAATCTAATCATCATGTCACACATGTATGTAATTGGAAAGTTGACAACATTATATTGACAAAAGGGCACCTCATCCTTTTAACTTTAAGAATTTGAATAACATTGGATACTAAAGGATTGAATGTATTGTAATTTGTTTTTTCTTTTTCATGACCATTTGGTACTTAATCAACTACAAATACTTAATGTTTATTTGTTAACAATCTACCCAAGCCCTCATTACAAGCTATCCCATACTTGATATACAAAGTTGTTATTAAAGCCCAAAGTCCAAGCAACAAACTAGGTCTTACTTCATCGAAACTTAATAAACTCACCATTTAAAAAAAAATATTTTCATTAATTTGCCAAAGCTATGGCAAAGACTTTTGGTGCAAGCTAAACTTTTAAGTTAGCTTAATGTGAACATTTCCCTATCCAAAAATGCAATTCCATCTTGAATTAAGTGTCCCTCTTTTAAATTCAAATGATTACATAATATAATATATTAAAATGAATAGTAAGTAGAATGGCAAATATTCCAAATTGCAAGGAATCATTTAATATTTGTTCCAAAAACAAAATTCAAAATTTGAATCAACATAATATCCATGATGACATCAATTAATGTATGTTATGAAAACAATGGAAAAATATGAAGAGGATACTTATAATTTCATATTTTGAAAATGCCCCAACAAATTTCATCATATTGTATTGCCAAATTTGCATCATTGAATACATTAATTGAATACACAATTTACATTTGTTTATGATTTGAAATGAATGTGATGCAATATATTTCATTCTAATAATTTTTTTGTCTTCAAAATGACATTATCCTCCAAAAAGTTCAACATTGAGTGAATACAATATAAAACATTTGGCCTTTAATGGTCTCGAATTGAAAAAATTGAAGCTTAAACCTTTGGCAATTTAAAACAAGTGCCAACCTTTTGAACATGGATTGAAATATGATCATGAATTTTCATATATGTTATAATGTTTATGTGATGTTTGATAGGTTGGTGAATTTTTTAAAAAAAACTATAGGACTTTGTTGTCACATTAATTCATCTAAAAATTGCAAACACATGTTGATTATGAAAATGAAGTATGTGTTCCAAAAAGTTTGTCAAAGTAAAAACTTAGGAGAAAGTTGATTTTATTGGGAAATTTTTTTTGGATAATTGAAAACTATATGAGTAAAAACATATGGTCCCATATATTGTAGATGGATAAAAATTATAATTCAAAATTCTTAAACATGATTATGTTTATTTTCAAAATCCAAATATAATTGATGTAGGGTATGCATTAATAATAGGCATAAAAATTATTAGAAAAAATATAACATATATATTAAAACTTATAGTAAATATTAGTTGTTATTTAAACTACAAAATCAACTAATTGTATTTGAACCACTTTCTAATCATACTAAGTTCTTTTATTCTTTTATCTTAAGGGAGATTCTTTTCATATTTAGGGAAATCACTCTTTGTATATTTTATGAAACACATGAAATAAAGTTGTATTTTTATATGGTATGAAATAATAGATTTGAAAGAATGTCACATTAAAATATAATATATTCTAAATCTATTTTAGGTATGTTTTTCATAATCAATTCTAAGCACCCTATTTAAATTTAAAGGAATGATAAAATTTAATCTTTTCCCAATTAATTGCACCCTATGTTTTTTGCATGCTACTTGGAAAAAGATGGAAGTGATTTTGAACCTAGCTTTCATATTAAGGAAATTCTTAATTAATAGTATTGGAGTTTGGGCTTTGGGATTAAAATGTTTTTGAACCTCCTTCAAACATGGGTAAGGTAAGGGTATCTCCCTTAACTTTAGTTTGGGTGCATGAACATTTTGCTCTTTGAACACATTTTTTTAATTGGACACACAAAGAAGAAGTGAGACTCTAACACATAATAATGTACCACATCAAAGCAAGGAAAACATGATTGGCCCATAGTCCTCTTCTTCCTAGAATAATTAATTTTTTTGTTTAGATTATCAACTTGATTTTGAAAATGTGAAATAAAGGGGTGAAATTCATTCTTCTTGGAACACAAATCCTACTTGTAGCTGAAGGTAAGAGACCCAATTCATCTTTGAGATCCATGCTATCGCTCCATCTTGACCCAAGTGCAAGATTTTGTTAGATGCCCAATTGTAGTCCAAGTGATAGTTGATTTGCTCTAATATCTTTGCACTCGTCAACAAGTTCAAAAGAGGAACCATCAAACAAGGTTCTACATAAGCAGAAATTGAATTTCTTAGTCCCATTGTGAATCTTCAAATAGCCCACAAGTTTCAGCCATAAAATCTATATGGCAATGTGAACCCACCGCATTGTAGCTTGCATTGAAACCTTTTTAATTTTATGCATGGATCATTTGATTTAAATATAATTTGGTTTTCCAAAATTTATTTTAAAGGTTTCAAAATTTCACTTGAATTCCAATTCCCAAAGTGAAAAAGTGTTTTGGAGTTTTGGGGTTATTTCTTTGCATTCTCGCACAATCCTTCTCACCTTGAAAGTGTGTTTGAACCAATGTTGGTAAAGTCAGGTTGAGATTTTAAAAAAGAACCATTAGGTTGAGGTCCATTGTTTTTGCAAAATGGATGACTCATTGTGTCTAAATTTAGGGAATATTTTCAAAAACTAAGAATTATTGGTTTTAGGGTCAATTCTAATTTTTTAGATCACTAATTCTTTGGATTGATGATTTGGGGCTTTATGATGCTCATTAGTTATGGGTTCAAGGCAAAGCTAGTTTTAGACCCTTATGTGTGAGACAATTTCGAGATCAAGTTGAGGGCCACTTATGAGTTTTAGGGTTTTTAGAAAAAAACATTGAAACTATAAAAAATTTGAATTGTATTGTTGAAATGATTTTCTAACATTTTGACATTAAAAAAGTAAGGGTATGTTTTCATGATCTTGTTGTCACCCACTATTTTGGTGAATGTACACCCCAAATCTAAATATACCCACCGGACTCACATATGTGAATCACCTCACCTAAAAACTAGTCATACAAGAGGAGAAATGTTTTGATTTTTTCTTCAGCCGCATTAATTCTCTACACTTGCAATGGCTGTGTGTGGTCCTTTCATAGTGGGTTGAGAAATAATGATATGAACATAGAAACCCTTTTATCATCATTCGATCAAATTAATTTTAGTTTGATAGTGGGTGAATGGAAGACATGAAATTAAATGATAAATGAAATTGAGAAATACATTATTGTATTTACGAGCTATTGTGTTAGTTTATTGACAAGGAAATTGAGATTTAAAACGAAGGTTGGGAGTTCAGAACTCTCCATTCTTTTGCCATCAAGTGGATGGATCTAGCCTTGGGCAAAACCACTCTAAAATTTGTTGACTCAAGTCTTTCTACAAAATCGACCTTGGGTTTTCTTGAGTTAGGCTTGGTTAGTTTTTTTCTCATAGCTAGGCTCACTGGGATAGGTCTTGTAGGGAGTTTTCCTCAATTAAGATTTGTTGGGTTGGGTACTTGATCTACCCTTGGACCCAACTGATATTGGTTTCAACAATGCCATTTGATGCCTTATTCTTAGCTTGTTTCCCTTGTTTTGCACTAGCAATTTGATTGTGAATCCAATGCTAGGGTCATGAAAAAACTTGTTATGATGCAACATGATATTATGTATAAAACTACTAGAGCTTGATATGAAAACAAAGAACAAAGCCAGAGCAGATTGTCATGATCACAGTCACTATAGCAAACATAGTTCAGTTTCCAGCTAAAGCAAATTCTTTGCAGTGCTGATTGGAAAGAGTTATCCAAGTTTGGACAACTGAATCATACTTCTTCTTATACATACTTCAAAACAGACAAATAATACAAGCATTGCAAATTATCAACCCTGTCTCTTTTTGCTCTTTGAATGCCGTTCTAGTTCCCTAGCTCTCTTCTTCTCTTTCTTTCTTCTTCGCTTCTTCAATTCCTGCCTCTGCAATTCCTCCTCTCTTTCTTCAGAAGAGTCAATGGCTGATTCCATGAGCATTGAGACTTTTTGCTCTTTCTTATGTTTGTGATTGTCTACAATTGTATCCACTGCAGCAAATCTCCCAGACATTAACAAGGGCCCAGCAACTGGGCCTGCAATCCGATCTTCCCAGTCCTCCTTCTGCCGAGTATCAGGAATTGGCTGTGCTCCTTGCAAATAAGGCCCTGGTTCATCCATTCGAGAGCCCACAGCTCCACGACCACGTTTTACTCTGTAGTTGGACACAAAACCATTGTTCAGCATAACTGCAGACACTTTTAATTGAGAATAAGCATCTCCAAGTCATAATTTACTTCATGTGGTGGCAGAGAAAGAACAGTTGATTTCAAGAAAGGAAATATAGTTGAAGCAATCCTTAATATACAAGGATGGAGTCCATACTGGAAGGGAGAGCAAGAACTACATCTTAGGCATTAAAACTTTTCAAACTATCATATGAAATTGTCTATTCAATAACATAAAGATCATGGCAACATACTTGGCCAGGCCAGATTGTTAATGACAGTCAATTAACCAAAAACAAAATGTTTAGCATCACTTGTAGAACAAATAGTACAAACAAACTATAGCTTGGAACAACCACATAAGTAGGATCTCAGACATAAAAAGAAATGGACTTTTCTAGCCCCCAAAGTGTCTTTTTCTTTCACAACCCTAAGCATTGAGCTTCAGAAAAAGAAACGGAATGAGAGAAAGGCAGGTAGGGCCTGGATGGAGAAGACAACAACATGGAAGCAACTAACACCTTAGAACGCTCACTCTGGCAATGACAATCACTTTCATACAAATGATTTGATCAAGTCCTCCAGCTATCTTGCAAAAACTTCAAACCACACCACAAGAAGCATACAAAAGATCTGTTCATGTGTTCCAGCTATCTTGAAAAACCTAAAAGTCTTCCCACAAAAGGCATTGTGTCATGTGTAACCACCCAAGGGATTCAGGCTGCCAGACTTGCAAAAGTGACAAAAGATAGGTCCAGGGATGATATTCTTAGTACAACACACAGAGCAGAGACGCAAATAACACATTGAAAGGCCTCACACAACGTGTACCTTGATTGGAGAAAGTGTTCAAGGTCCTCATCATTTAATCCCCTGTCATCATAGCCAGAAGCATCCTTTTGAGAAGACTCCCCATTCAAATCCCTCCTGTCTGCAGTCATCTCCCTAGCTGCTGACATCCCTCTAAATGACTCTTTCCTTCTCCTGGCCCTTTGGTTTTCGTACTCAAGCTCTACTGAACGAAGACGCCACATATCATTCACTTCCACGATGCGATTAGCTGCACACAATCATAACCTCAATTTAGCAACATCCTCTCCCAAAGTCATGCTCCATGACTACTGACTCTCCAAGAGTTGGAATCACATCAGCTCTTCCTCCATGAGAAAACACAACAAACCTCCAAAGTGGCTAATACTGAATATGCAGTTCATGCCTCCCTGATGCTATTACATATGGTGACATGTTACACCTGAGCCCATTTTGCAAGCACACTGGTATATATGCTTTAGGAATGGCACATGATTACACAAAAATAGGTGCAATAGTGAGCAGTTGCTGCCATTGAAACCCAAGATTTCAACTGGGTTTCACAGCTCCTGACTCACAGTATTTGAGAGATTCCTCCGGTAAGAATGTCAGGACTCTCTTGCCACATCTTTGCACTAGAAATTGCACAAAGAACCGAGCATGATCAGCAAAACGTTTGATTGACTTATGTATCCTGCACAAGGTATTCATTCAGAGAGTAGAGAACAAGTTTGAATCCCAATTTCTTCTCCAACCTCGTCACGGATAATTATTTTGTATTCGTTTTCCACACCTTGAAAACCCTCAAATCCTTCCCTTGCTCAACCTAGGTACCTGTTCCCGTTGCTCGTATTCGTGAAACTCACGATGATCCTTGGGGAGCTGCAAACGAGAACAAATTAGGGCTTGACAGATTTGGAATCAGGTAGGTATAGAGACACTCAGGCATGGCTGCCAAAGTCCAGAGAATGAGGAAGAAAGGAAGGAAGGAGATCGTAACAAACATTGCTCAACGCTCCGGACCATGGCAGAAAGAAACTGGCGGTTAGGCCGAGCCTTGACGACGGGCTTGGCGAGATAAGCCGCCACACCGTCCCTGTCCGCCTGCCTCCGCAACACAGCTGCCTCCTCCTCTATCATAGCGGCTAATCGCCTCTCCGTATCGGCATTCATCGTGTGCTTCCCCCTGCACACCCTCGGATCGATTGCCGCGATCTAAAATCCTAAGTTGCTAGCTACTTAGTTCGCTCTCTCCACCCTTCCCACCCCACAATTCGTCCTTCGCAATTCCCACTGGAATAAAACAACCGCGTTGACACGACACAAAACCCTAGGGCTTCAAGGACGGAAGAAGAAGAAGAAGAAAGAGGCGAAGAAGGGACTCTAACCCTAATCAGTTTCCGATCGGTTCGTGAAAAACCTTATATCCGCCGGATACAATTGCCTGCTCCAGTCGCTCCACGAGAAAGGATTTGGACGTTCGAACTCCGACGGCGACAGTCGGTGGGTTTCATTTCGCTTAGTCGATAGCGCGCGAAACGTTCGTTCGCGGGACAAGAGATTTGTTGTTGAGCTTTAGAAGAGTTTGTGGGTGTATCTCGGTGAATTGTGAGTCTTGGGTGAGTCTCTCCCCGTTTCCTTTTGTTGGCAATTCTGGAAATCAAGCGTGGCGTGCTTCGCTTGATGTGGGTGGGGTTCTAGATGGAGATCTTTGAGCACGCAAGCTGCTGTAAATTAAGGCGTTGTGGAGCTCTTTTCATGATTCTAGGGTTTACATGGCTTGCGTTTTTGTTCGTGAACATTGGAGAGAAACAACAGTTGTAGACGAGTTGTTCGTGGCTGTACTCACTTGTTGCACTTCTGTAGACAGGGCTTTTCTTAGTGCTTGGGCATCAGTGGTTGGGGGGGGGGGGGGGGGGGGGGGGGGGGGGGGGGGGGTGGGGGGGGGGTGGGTGGGGGGGGGTGGTGGTGCTTTTTTGTTTTGTGTGTTTGTTTTTTTCTTTTTTTTCTCCTTTTTTGTTATTG
>Ga0116231_10012007_pt1 | contig 12988 bp, 9 predicted proteins | sample S1TSphgellanicum_2_FD_89695 | JGI IMG/M metagenome (GOLD analysis project Ga0116231, IMG submission 89695) | Host-associated microbial communities from peat moss isolated from Minnesota, USA - S1T2_Fd - Sphagnum magellanicum MG | ecosystem: Host-associated > Plants > Peat moss > Unclassified... | reverse complement strand
TACGTGTAGCGCGGGGTGACGCTGGCGCCCTGCATGTCGGCCGAGAGCACCAGCCGCCAGTCGCCGCGGCGGGGCGGTTCGACCAGAGCGGGCAGTTCCTCGCCGACGAGCGCATTGGCCACCGCCCGCGCCCATGCGGCCGCGCCGCGGTCGTCGAGCAGGGCGTTCGTGGGGGGAGCGACGACGAGGCGGGCCGGCGGCGGGACGCTGAGGCGGATGGCGTTGGCGCCGGGGTTGTCGAGGAAGGGCTGCGGCAGGTCGCCGCAGGCGGCCAGAGCGAGGGTCAGGGTCAGGCAGAGGGCGGCGATCTTCACGCTGGGGGGTTTAGGGCGGGTTTAGGGGGATGCCAAGGCAGGCGGCGCAACCGCCAACGTCAGATGCCCCACCGGCTGGTTGGTGGGTTTGACCTTGATTTCTATGTCGTATCCAAGGCGGTTCAGGCACGCCATGAGCTTGCGCTCGGACAGGTTGGCAGGATCGCCGCGCAGCATGCCGAATGCTTTGGGCTGCGGAATACCCATGCGCCGGACGGCTTCTTCCCGAGCGAGTCGGCAATCTACGGCCCGTCCAGCCCGGCCCCGGTCCCGCATTCCGCTTCGCTTCATGCGGGCTACGCGTGGCTGGTCAACCTCAAACGATCACGCTCTCGGCGAGCGACGCAGGATGCCGCGCGCTGATCTTGTCAGCCGGCGACAATCGCCGAAATCTGGTGGCCGATCGGACCGCCGTTGCCCAAGGTGCGGCGGCGGTGGCTGAAGAAGCGCTGCTCGTCGGAGAGTGTGTCCAGGCCTAGCGCGTGGGTGTTAACCACCCCGGCTTCGTGCAGGCGGGCGAGGCAGTAGCCGGCGAGATCGAAATGAAAACGGTCCGGCGGGCGGCCTGGGGTGAAGAAGCGTTGCGCGTCGGGCAGCGTGGGCAGAACGGCGTCGCGCAAATCGGGGCCGACTTCGTAACTTGCCTGAGCGATGCAGGGACCGACGACAGCGACGATGCGCGACGGGTCGGCGCCCTTGGCTGCCATGGCGGAGACGACCTGCTCCAGGATGCCGGCGGCCGCACCGCGCCAGCCGGCGTGGGCGGCGCCGATCAGGCCGGTGTGCGGGTCGTGGAACAGCACCGGGGCGCAGTCGGCGGTGATGACGCCCAACGCCAGGCCAGGCACGCCGGTGATCATGGCGTCGGCGCGCGGGCCGGCGCCGGCGGGCCAGGGGGATTGCACGTCGATCACGCCTGTGCCGTGGATTTGCGTGACGCCGACGAGATGGGTGGCGCCGAGCGCGCGGGCGACGCGGGCGCGGTTTTCGTGCACCGCAGCCGGGTCGTCGCCGCCCGAAAGGCTGGCGTTGAGGCTGGCGTAGGGGCCTTTGGATACGCCGCCTGCCCTGGTGAAAAACCCATGGCGGGCCTGGATGTTTGCGGTGAGCGGATGCAGCGCGCCGGTCATGGGGCGTCCTGCCTGACGTCGAGTTCGGCAAGGGCTGCGACGCGCGCGGCATTGCCCGCCCAGGTATAGTTCCGGCGTTCGAGTTCGGCGCGCGCGGCCTGGCCGAGACGCGCGCGTAACGGCGGGTCGTCGATCAGACGTTCGATGCACGACCACATCGCACCGGGCGCTTCGGGGTCGAAGAGCAGGGCGGTGTGTTCATGCGCCAGAATTTCGCGGATGTTGGGCTGGTCGGGGGCGACGATGGCGCAGGCGGCGGCCATGTAGTCGAAAATTTTCAGCGGCGAGGCATAGGGCGTGACGCTCGGCTGCAAGGCGATGGTAAAGCTGCCGGTCATGGCAGGGATGTCCACCGGCAGCACCAGGCCGGCGAAATGCACTTTGTCGGTCACCCCGAGGTGCACGGCCAGCGCGGCAAGATCGCGGCAGGCAGGCCCGTCGCCGACGATCGTCAGTTTGACGGGCTTGCCGGGCGGGCGCTGTGCCAGGGCCTCGATGACGGTGTCGAGCCGGTGCCAGGGACGCACGAAGCCGGTAAAACCCAGGATGACCGGGCCGTCCGATGGTGCGACACTGCGGGGCGGGTAGCGCTGCAAATCGATGCCGTTGGGAATCACGCAGGCGCGGGCAGGATCGACGCCCTCCTGCACCATCATGTCGGCGAGCACCTGGGTGACCGGCAGGACACGGGTGGCGGATTTCCAGGTCCAGCGTTCCAGCCTTCGTGCCAGCCCCACCAGGCGCAGCTTGCCGTGATGTTTGCGCTCTTGCGCGAGCGGCGCGTTCACTTCGAGATACAGCACGGCGCCATGGCGGCGTGCGAGCAGGCTGCCGGCGAGGAAATACAGGTTGCAGCGCTCATAGACGATATCGGGACGGAACCGGACATAGGCCTGTTTGAGCTGTTCGTAAGCGCCGATGTTGTAGGCCAGCTCGGCCAGTTCGCCGAGCGCGCCGGGGAGCAGACGGCGCACCGCGGCAATGCTGCGGTTTTCCTTGCCGAACCCTGTCGGGTCGTAAAAGCTCGGGCCAACGACCATGACCTCGTGGCCGGAGCGCTTCAGCGCGCGGACCATTTCCTCGATATGCACGCCCTGGCCATCGTGCGACTGCACCCGGTGGCTGTAGAGAATTCGCATGGTGACGTTACCCGGTTCAATGATCGAAAAGAATCAAAAGTTTTTTGGTTCTTTTTTTCAAAAAAGAACGCTTTCTTGCTGAGGTGCCGGGCGTGGGTCGTGATGGGTTGAAACCCATTCTACGGCGGGGAATCACGGCGGGAAAGGATTGGCGGCGCGCTGGGCGAGGACGGCCCAGGCGGTCGGCGCGACATGGGGGCGGCGGAAATAGAGGAAGTCGGGGGCGTGGGAATCGAGGCCGGTGGAGAGGCCGGTGGTCAGCGTCGGCGTGGTGCAGGCGTAGATCAGGCCCGATGGGGCGGTCTGCGATGCCAGCGTGGCGAGCAGGCGGGTGGCCGGCGCCGCCTGGCCGAGGCGGCGGCAGGTGAGCGCGGTGATCGCCGTGCCCTCCAGCCAGATGCCGTCGCGGTCGGTGTTGAAATCCACGCCTTGAATGTCGCACGCAGGCAGGCCGTGGCGGGTCAGCACCCAGGTCAGGGCGCCGCGCCAGGCGGGTTTTGCGCCGGCGGCCAGGAGCGGCCAGAGATTCGCGTCCACGGCGGAATGGTCGTTGATGCCGCCGTCGGGGCGCAGGCCGGTGAAGAACCTTGCCTCCGCCGGGTTCCACATGTCGGCGACGAAGTTTCGCGCGTGCGACGCCGCGGAGTCGCGGCCGAGGGCGGCGAAAGCGGCGGCGAGGTCGATATTATGCTCGGTGCTGACCCAGGTCAGGCGCTGCGGCGATGGCTCGAATCCCAGGAAGCCGCCGGCGTAGCCGCGGGGGGCACGGACGGTGCGTTCGACCCAGTCGGCGGCGCGCCCGGCGCCGGCGCGGAAGCGCGCGTTGCCGGTGGCCCGCGCGAGGCCGATCCAGGCCAGCATGGCCCAGGCGAGCACGCCGGTGGCGGTGCCCAGCTGGTAGCCATCCTCCAGCCATCGCGCCTTCGCCGGATCCCACCAGCCGGGGAGCGGATAGGGACCTTCGGCGGGCACGGGGCCGGCGCGGTAGGCATTGCGCAAGCGCCCGTCGTGCCAGAACCGGTCACGCGCCTGAGCGGCCAGCAACGCATCGCCGATCCGGACGGCGGCCGCGGTGTCGCCGGCGGCGAGCAGCGCGAGGGCTGTGACCGCGTTGTCATAGACATACGCGCAGCCGGCCTGTGTCCGGTCGAAGTCGGAGGTGCCGGCAACCTCGTAGCTTTGCAGCAGGCCTCCGGCTGAGGCGCGGGCGCGCAGCGTGTCGGCCCAGCCTTGCCCGGGGCGTGATGCGCCGCAGAGTGCCAGACCGGACAAGAGGAGGTCGCGGCGCCCGTACCCCCTCACCTTCCCGGCCCCCCGCCTTGAAGACTGGGCGGGCTCGGCCGCTTCCTCTCCCGCAAGGGCGGGAGAGGCGTTTGTCGGGCGGCTCAGTTGAGGGCCTTGGCGAGCGCTTCAGCGCTGCGGCCGTTGGCGATGGTGGCCGAAAGCCCGTCCCAATGCACGCCGCCGGCGCGGGCAAAACCGTGGTCCGCACGCTCGTAATTGAAAGCGTGGAGCAGCGGGTTGCCGTGCGCGGCGTCGATCACTTTCTGCCTGCCCTCGGCCGGGAAAAAACCGTCGTTGCCGGCGATGTGCACGATCAGCGGCGACGTCAGGGCGCCGAGTTCGCCGAGCAGGCCGTCCAGGCCGACGCCGTAGTAGGAGATGTTGACGTCAGCGTCGGAACGGGTCGCCATCATGAAGGCGAGGCGGCCGCCGAGGCAGTAGCCCATGGTGCCGGCTTTGCCGTTCGCGCCCGGCAGGGTGCGCGCCACGGCCAGCGTCGCGCGCAGATCGGCGATGCCCAGATCCTGGTCGAAGCGGCCCATCAGCGCCAGAGCGCGGTTGAACTCGGCCTGGGATTTGTCGGTGAGTTCCACGCCGGGTTCCAGCCGCCAGAACAGGTCGGGGGCGATGACCAGGAAGCCGAGGTCGGCGACCTGGCGGGCAGTCTCGCGCATCGAGTCGTTAATGCCGAAAATCTCCTGGATGAGCACGACGGCGCCGGCCGGCGTGTGCGCGGGCTCAAAAACAGTGGCGGCGAAGGCGCCCGACCCGTCGGCGGCGTCGATGGTGATTTTGGACATTTGTAAAACTCCGTCAGCAGTGACGCAGCCCCATACCAGTCTCTTGCGCGCCATGCGAAGTCGGGGCTGGACGGTTTGATCGTGGAGGCTCGAGAGATGCCGGAAAATTCAACACGGCGGGGGCAGATCGCGGCGGGAAGCGCGGTGCTGCTGATGCTGGTGTCGGTGGTGTTTCTGGACCGGCCGCTCGCCACCGCCAGCCATGCGTTTCTGGCACGGCCGGTGTGGGCAGTGTGGCTGACCTATATCGCGGACCTGCCCGATCCGGCGGCCGTCGTGGGGCTGGCGGTGGCCGGTGCGGCCTGGCTCGCCGGCTGGCGGCCCGGGGCGTGGGGGCGCGTGCTGCTCGCCGCCTGCCTGGCCACGCTCGCGGCCTCGGCGGCCAAGGATGTGCTCAAGGAGGTGGCAGGGCGGCCCTGGCCGGAGAGTTTTGTTGCGGGCGCGCCATCCTGGATCACCACCGGGACGTTCGGGTTTTTCCCGTTTCATGGCGGGCGGGGTTTTGCCTCGTTTCCGTCGGGCCATACGACGGTGATCAGCGCGCCCTGTGCGGCCCTGTGGCGGCCGGCCGGGCGGTTTGCGCCGTGGCTGCTGGTGCCGCCCGTCGCCGTGGTCGCAGGGCTGCTTGGGGCGGATTATCATTTTTTGAGCGATTGCCTGGCGGGGGCGGCGCTGGGGGTGGCGATGGGATGTCTTGCGCGCGGCTTGGCCTCCTCGCGTGCGGTTTGAACCCGGCTTCGGCGGCGCGGCGTGACGGCATGGGTTAAAGCCCACCCTCCAGGTTCTGCAAGTTCATGTATTCATCCAGGGCGTTCTGGGTGCGGGTCCATTCCTCGCGGAGCTGGGTCAGCAGGGCGGAGGCCTCGGCGTGGAGGGTGGATTCCGGTATGTCCTTCCAGGGCAGGCAGAGGTCGCGCAAGGCGCGGGCACCGACGTTGGCGCAAATGCTGCACAGCGAGTGGGCGCGGGTGCGGAAATTGCGGGCGTCATGATCCAGGCAGGCTTCGGTCAACTGGGCCAGGACGGCACTGCCGTCCTGGCGGAACTCCTCGATGAGCGACCGGACGAAGCCGGCGCCGCCAAGACCGTGCAGGTCGGCCAGCGTGTTCAGGTCGAGCACGCCGGCCGGCGGCGCGGCGGCAGGGCGGCGGGAGGCGGGCGCGGCGGCGGGCGGCGCGGGCAGAACTTTGCGCAGCGCGTCCAGCAGGTCGGCGGTGCGCACCGGCTTGACCAGGCAGACGGACATGCCGGCGCGCAGGCAGCGCTCGCGGGTCTGCGGGGTGGCGTCGGCGGTGAGCGCGATTATCGGCACGCCGCCGCCGCCCGGCAGGGCGATGCGGTAGAATTCCGCGGCCTCGATGCCGTCCATGACCGGCATGTTCACGTCGAGCAACGCGAGGTCCACGGCGGCATCGCTCAGCAGCGCCAGCGCCTCCTCGCCGTCGTGCGCGGGGATGGGGCGCATGCCGGCCCCTTCGAGCATGCGCGAGACGATGGTGCGGTTGACGGCATTGTCGTCAGCGACCAGCACGCGCAGGCCGGCGAGCCGGTCGCGCGGCTGGGACTGGTCCGGCGGCGTGGCGCTGCCGGAGGCGAAGGATGCGGCGATGTGCAGGGCGCGGGCCAGTTCCTCGGTCTCGCAGTCCTGGCTGAGGGATGTTGCGAAAAGCTCCCGCACCGTGCGGCCGGGCAGGCCGGCGGCCGGGCCGGGCAGCACCTCGATGGCGACGCCGGCGCCGGCCGGCGCCGTGCTGCCGGCTTCGACGAAGGCGACGCGCAACTGCCGCGGGCCGGGCGCGGTCAGCGCGGCGGCGCGGGCGGCCAGGCGCGCCGTGGCAGGAGCGGCGATGTGCAAGGCCGGGCGCGGCAGCGGCGGCGGCGGCTCGACCGCGTCCAGCTCCACGCAGACGAAGAAGGTTGCGCCGGCGCCGGGTGCGCTGTCCACGCCGATGATGCCGCCCATCAGCCGCACCCGGCGCTCGCACAGGGCCAGCCCCAGGCCGGTGCCGCCGAAGCTGCCGGCAATCCCGGCGTCGGCCTGGGTGAAGAGCTCGAAAATACGGCGCGTGGCCGCGGGCGCGATGCCGATGCCGGTGTCGGCGACCTCCAGCCGCAGCGCCACCCGGCCGCCGGGGAGCCGGATGCCGTCGGCCGCGATGGTCACCGAACCGGCGGGCGTGAATTTGATCGCATTGTCGCACAGGTTGAGCAGCACTTCGCGCAGGTGGCGTTCGTCGCCGATGAGGAACAGCGGGGTGCGCGCGGTGATATAGCTGTTGATGAGCAGGCCTTTGCGGCGCCCCCCCACCGCGACGATGGTGCGGACGACGCTGAACATGTCGGCGAGCGAGAATTCCGCCCGCTCGCTGGCGCCGTGGCCGGCTTCGATGCGCGAGTATTCCAGCACGTCGCGCACCAGCGAGAGCTGACCGTCGGCGGCGCTGTTGATGGTGGCGACCATGCCCGCCTGGTCGGGACTGAGCGGGGTTTGCGCGAGCAGTTCGGCGGTGCCGATGATGGCGTTGAGCGGGGTGCGCAGCTCGTGGCTGACGCTGGCCAGGAACAGGGTTTTGGCCTGGTCGGCGCGTTCGGCCTGGCGCCTGGCCTCGGCGACCTGCCTGATGAGCGCGAAGGAGTAAGCGGGCAGCACGATGATTCCCGCCAGCAGGCCCAGCGAGAGGCCAAGGTGGCTGTGCCAGAAGGGGCTGGCCGCCGCCGCCAGACAGAAGCCGGCGATGCTCGCGATGGAGGCGGCGAAGATATAGCGCGGCCCGAACCGGAAGCCGTTGCCGATGATCACCCACAGATAGATCACATAGACGAAGGCGGTCGATTCGCCGCCGGCCGCCAGCATGATGGAGGCGCCGGAGACGTCGAGCACGATGCCGACGCTGCGGCGCAACACCGTGGCGCCCGGCAGCAGGCGCATTTGCAAGACCAGCAGCAGGCCGCAGAAGGTCCAGCAGAGGATGGGCCCCGCCCATAGGCCGAGCGGCAGGGCGGGTCCGGCGAGCGCGCTGGTCATCAGCATCAGGCCGCCGGCGACGATCCGGTTGAATGCCATGACATAGTCGCCCAGCAGCGGCCCGGGCACGCCGTCGATCATGGCGCGCGCGGCGATACCGGCTCTTGCCAAATAAGCCATGGGTCAGGGGACTGTTGTCAGTTTGCGGTTGCCAGTTTGCAGACGCGGTTTCGGCTCGTCGGACGGCACGCTCTATCAATAACCAACTGGCAACGGCCACCCCGCCAGTGTCAACTGCTAACTGGCACCTGTCCGCCGAAAACCGTCACCTGACCAACGGGCAACCGGACCCCTTCGCGCAGATAGGTGGCGAAAACCTCGGGGGGGACGGGTTTGGAGAAGAAATAGCCTTGCACGAAACGGCAGCCGGCGCGGGCAACGCGGGCGAGGTGGGTCTGGGTCTCCACCCCTTCGGCGAGCACCTCCATATTCAGGCTGCGGCCGATGCCGACCACGGCCTCGACGATGGCGCCGCCGTTACCGCTGGCGTCGAGGTCACGGATGAAGGAGCGGTCCACCTTCAGCCGGTCAATCGGCAGCAGTTGGAGGTAGGCGAGCGAGGAATAGCCGGTGCCGAAATCATCGATGGCGACGCGCACGCCCAGGCCGCGCAGAGCATGCAGGTCGCCGGCGACCTCGGCCTGGTTGTCGAGCAGCGTGCCTTCGGTGAGTTCGAGTTCGAGCAAGGCAGGATCGAGGCCGGTGCGCTCCAGTGTGGCGATGATCAGATCGCGCACGTTCTCCAGGCGGAACATGGCCGAGGAGATGTTCACCCCCACCGGCACCGGCGTCCCGGCGGCGGCCCAGGCCGCGGCCTGGCGGCAGGCCTCGCCCAGCACCCATCGGTTGATCGGCACGATCAGGCCGGTGTCTTCGGCCAGCGGCAGGAAGCTGCCCGGATAGACGAGCCCATGGCCTGGCCGCGGCCAGCGCAACAACGCCTCGGCGCCGACGACCAGCCCGGTTTGCGCATCCACGAGCGGCTGATAGTGGAGGACGAAATCGTGGCGCTCGACGCTGGCCCGCAGATCGATTTCCAGCAGCACGCTGGCGCGGGCGACGGTCTGCATTTCGGCGGCGAAGAAGCGCGCGCAGCCGCGGCCCTCACGCTTGGCGCGGTACATCGCCAGATCGGCGTTCTTGAGCAATTGCTCGGCATTGGCGGCATCGGCCGGTGCCAGCGTGATGCCGATGCTGGCGCCGATGCTGGCATGATGGTGCTCGATTTCGAACGGCTCGGCCACCGCGGCGATGATGCGCTGGGCGAACAGCTCGGCGTCGGCGGCGGACTCGACGTGACACTGCACGATGGCGAACTCGTCGCCGCCGAGGCGGGCGACGCTGTCGCCGTGGCGGGTGGCGAGCAGCAGGCGGGCGGCGATTTCGCGCAGCAGCCGGTCGCCATGATCGTGGCCGAACCCGTCGTTGATGCCCTTGAACCGGTCGAGATCGACGAAATGCAGGGCAAAATTGCTGCCCGGCGGGCGCACCTTGGCCAGTTCGGCGTTCAGCACGTCGTGCAGCAGCAGGCGGTTCGGCAGGCCGGTGAGCGTGTCGTGGTGGGCAAGATGGCGCAGCGCCTGCTCGGCCTGCTTGCGCTCGGAAATGTCGAAGGAGGTGGTCAGCACGGTGCGCGCCGCACCGGCTTCGGTCTGGAGCGGGAATTTGCTGGTCAGAAACGTGCGTTTGCGGCCGTGCCGGTCGATGAGCTCCTCCTCATAGCCCTGGATCGGGGCGCCGGTCGCAAGCACGCGCGCATCGGCGTTATCGAGCTGCGAGCTCGCCTCGTCCGGCACCGGAGACAGCAGGGCGGCACCGTATTGGTTGACGAAGACCCGCCTGCCCTCTTCGTCCACGGCGCTGATCACGGCCTGGATGGTGTCGATGACCTGGATCAGCCGGGTGCGGCTGTCGCGGATGGCGGATTCGCGCGACTGCTCGCTGCGTTCCAGTTCGCGTGCCAGATCCTCGGCACGGCCGCGGATCATTTTCTGCTGCTGGCCGAGCTTGAGAAGGTTGCGGCCGCGGGTGACGAATTCCTGATGATCGACCGGGCTTTGCAGGAAGTCGGTGGCCCCGGCATCGAGCGCGCGCAGGCGGAAATCACGGTCCTCATACGCGGTGATGACGATGACCGGCACATCGGCGCCCTGCGGCAGGGCGCGCAGGCGGCGGATGAACTCTGCCCCATCCATGCCTGGCATCTTGTAATCGGTGATGACCAGGTCGGGGACGTGGCCGTCGGTCATCCAGGCGAGCATCTGCGGGGCGTCGCTGAACGCCTCGACGGAGGCGCCATCGCCGATGGAGGCGGCGAGGCGGGAGAAGATGAGCCGGTTGGTGTTGCGGTCATCGACCACGACAATCACCGGCGAGGGACCGGCGTCGGCGGCCGGCGGCGGCCCGCCCTCGTCGTGGCCCGTGCGCTGCGGGGCCCCGACGACGGCCGGCGCGCGGGCTGGGCGCAGCAGCGGCAGTTCCCCCGGGCCGAACGGCTCGGGCATTTGGTCCTGGGTTATCACATCACCTATGAATGGGCCGGAGTGGAGCTGAAAATCTCGTCAAAGTTGTAATATTACAAAAAAAACTCGTTTTGGTTGCATTGCTGGGTACAACAACCGCGCATGCCTCGGCTGGCCGGGCAGCGGGGTGCCGAGACGCGCCTGCATACGCCATGATCGCGACGCTCGGAATGATCTGGTCGCCTTTCCTGAGTGCTATGTTGCATCTACTAAAGCACCTATTACATGCGAAAGCGCGCCGCGTGACAATCCCGGGTTGCAGGGGCGGAGATAAATTATCGGTTACGTCATGGCTGCACGGAACCGCAAAACCGCTATGTTACCGGTTTGTTCCGTCTCTGCCACGTTGCGGCATCGATCAGCGCGCCGCCGCGTGGGTTTCAACCCACTGACACACGCCGGGACGCCCCAAAAAAATGTGCGTTAAAACCCACGCGAGGCGGGAGATGGATGTCATCCACCCTGCGGTCTCGCCGACCTCTTGGAGAGAGGCCCCCAACGCCGGTTGCGTGCCTACCCCGCAACCACCTCGCCGCCCCAGCCGCGCACCAGCTCGGCCAGTGCCGCGGCGGGGGTGGGGTCGATCAGCAGGTCGGGGCGGAGTTTTTGCAGCGCCTCCTGCGCCGCGCCCTCCGCCATGAGGCAGACGAGATCGACGCTCGACAGGCCGGCGGCTTCGGCGAGCAGGCGGCGGGGGGTTTCGGACTGCTCCGTGTCGGGCAGGGATTCGATGCCCAGCACCAGGCGGTCGCACGCGGCGCGGGCGGCGTCCATGCGGGATTTGGCCATGCGGCCGTCGTGGTTTGCGGGGCGGGCCTCGGACGTGATCAGGGCAATACGCAACCCCATGCGGCGCCAGCGCTCGACCTGCTCGCAGGCGGCATCGAGCGCCACGATCTTGCGTAAGGCGCGGCCCTGGGGGGTGAGCATGGCCAGCAGCTCGGTGCCTTGCGCCACCGCCATGCCGGCCTGGCCGCTGGCGACGCCGGTCGCAAGATTCGCCAGGCGCGCGGCCACCGGCAGCGGCACGCCGGCGGCCAGGCCCGCGGCGAGCGCGGAGACCGAAGTGTCGGCGGAGCCGGCGAGGTCGAACGCATCGGCGATGGCCGGCGCCAGGTGATTTTCGATGTCGGCGCCGATGAGCGAAAACCCCTCGGCGCCGCGGTTGACGAGCACCGCGCCGAAACCGTGGGCGGTGCGCAGCCAGCGCGCGGCGGCGGCGATGCGGTCTTCGGTGGAGACGCTCATGCCGGTGACCGTCTCCAGATCGCGCAGGCTGGGCACAATCACATCCGCGCCGGCGTAGCGGCCGTACGCCTCGCCGCGGGGCGAAACGATGACCGGGCGCCCGGCGGCGCGGGCGGCGTCGATGATGCGGGTGGCGATGTCGCCGGCGAGCACGCCCTTGCCGTAATCCGACAGCACGGTGACGCTGGTCGCCGCCAGTGCATCACCGGTGATACGCAACATGCGGTCGGCGAGCCTGGCGTGGATCGGGCCCGTCGTTTCCTGGTCCGAACGCAGCAGTTGCTGGCCGCGGGCGATGAAACGGGTTTTGACCGTGGTGCAGCGGCCGCCCTGCACCAGCAGCCAGGGTTCGACATTGGGCTGGCCGCCGATCAGGCCGGTGAGGTCCGAGCCCGCCTGATCGTCGCCGACCACGGAGACAAAGGCGACGGCTGAGCCGAGCGCGGTGAGGTTGCGCACCACGTTGCCCGCGCCGCCGGGCAGCGCCACTTCGCGCTCGGCGGAGAGCACGGGGACCGGCGCTTCGGGGCTGATGCGCGAGACGGTGCCGAAGACATAACGGTCGAGCATGGCGTCGCCGACCACCAGCACGCTGGTACGGGCAAGTTTGGGAATTGCTTCGGCTAGCTCTGCGTCTGCCGTCGCAGCAGGGTCGGACACCATCCTTATATGGGTATCCGGGGCGTGTGTGCCGTGCAAGAGAAGAGGCACCGCCGGCCGCAACAATCCGTAGCCAGCATGAAGCCGCGCGCAACGCGGGGGGGCGGCTGGCGCAGGATTGGCAGCCCTGTCGCACCGCAATCCCGGATTCCGCTTCGCTTCATGCGGGCTAGGGTGTGAGTTTGACGGTCGCGCCGCGGCCGAAGGCGTAGGCCGCGAGCGCAATATCTTCCGGCGGCACGTGCAACGATATGAAAGCAGCGGCGACCGCCTGGGCGCGCCTGAGACCGAGGTCGATGGCGGCGGCCTGGCCATCGGGGCTGTCCGACACCGCTTCGCCGAGGCCGGTGATGGACAGGCGCTGTTGCTTCCGCGTGGCGGCGAGGTGCTTGAGCGTTTCCATCTGCGATTGGCGGAGCACAGAGTCGCCGGGCAGGAACAGGATTTCGGTGCCGCGCAGGGCCGCCGGCAGATCGGGCGGCACCGGCGGGGGCGGCGTCGGCAGAGGCTCGGCGGCGACATTTTCGAAGGTGGCCGGCGGCGGCGGGGCGGCGGGCATTCTGGCGCCGGGGTCGTCCTGGATGGTGCCGACGATGAACAGCGGCGGGTCCACGGGCGCGGCCGCGGCCGGCGGCGGGGCCGCAGGCCTGGCGTCGGCCACCGGCAGGCTGGCTTGCGCCGCCGGGGCTGCTGCGTCCGGCGCCGGGGTGGCCGGCTTTGCGGGCGCACCCGGCGGCGGGCCAAGGTCGGGCGGCTCGACCGGGGCGCGGGCGGCGATACGCGCGGTGCGGTCGCGCTGGGCCGCCAACTGTTCCTGCAGCGAATCGCGGTACGAGGCGGGCGGCAGCGTGGGGGCGGCCGGTACG
>Ga0116231_10012005_pt1 | contig 12989 bp, 3 predicted proteins | sample S1TSphgellanicum_2_FD_89695 | JGI IMG/M metagenome (GOLD analysis project Ga0116231, IMG submission 89695) | Host-associated microbial communities from peat moss isolated from Minnesota, USA - S1T2_Fd - Sphagnum magellanicum MG | ecosystem: Host-associated > Plants > Peat moss > Unclassified... | reverse complement strand
TAATTAAAATTATTATATAATTGTATAAATGGATATTTTGTTGTTATGGTTGTCCTTTTTTTTTTTTTATTTTTTTTTTTTTTTGTATCTTTTTTTCCTTCCTTCTTTTTGTTTACCATGCATTTTAAAAATATATATATTCTTTATTTGGCACATTTTCCTTTGGCTAGTAATTTTTCTTTATTTTATTTTCTCTCCATTTGCCACACTCTCTTTACTTCAATTGGTTTCTTGTTGTCTATCAATTTCATACCTTTCCCTTGTTTCAATTTTTCATTTTCTTTCCTTTCATTATTAATTTTTCTCAATTTCTACTTGTTTTTATTTGTTTTTCCTTTTTTTTTTTCATTTTCTCTGTCTACCACTCCTTCCCTCTCCCTTGCCTCTTTAGCATTTTTTCATACATGCTAATCTCTTGGGTGCAATCACATTAACACATACCACAACAAGTGTAACTAGTGTTTAATGTTCCATGTTATTGAAAATCTAATTTAATTTTGTGTTGAAATTGGAGGATTTATTTTTATGATAACATTCATAATATATCGTGGAAACTTTTAAATAAATTTGAAAGTAATCAAATGAATAAAAAAATGAAAAACCACTAATTAAATTTTGTAACCAATGTTTTTAAATAATAAAAAGACATGTTTAATAACTTGAATTTTTTTCTAGATGACATATTTTGACAAATTTTTAATGCAAGGATTATCAAAGTACTATAAATAAAATTATTATGATTTAAAAAATATTTTCAAAGATATTTTCAAGAATATTTAAGAATATTCTAAAAATATTTCCCCAAAAGCAATCACAAAAGCAATCAAAAAGCATGCGGGTGTGGTTCATGTTATCCCATTTGCACCCTCCTATCTTTCTATATGTTTGCCATTTTCTTCTTTTATTTGTATATTATTTTCATATTTTTCTTTCCTCTCAATTTTGCCTCTATGTGCCATTTTTTTGTGTGTTTTCTCTACCTACTCTCTCTCCTTCTTTCATTTGTTTTGTTTTAAAATTTCTTTCTTTTTGTCAATCACCCTTTTTGTCATCATGTGTTTCCCTTGATGGTGCTTGCTTAAAGGTATGGCAAGGTTTAATTTGGACCCATTGCGTTTAACAAGAGAGTGAGTGTGGGGTGGTGGGCACTAATATAAACCAAAGGATTATCAAAAAGAGAATGCTTCAAGGTGCATGGTGAAATTCCTACACTTTAATTGCATGGCAACCTCTTATAATCATTGGTCACAACATGCATGTTGTATGTAATGAAGACAATGAAAATCTAACATAATGAACTCCTAATGCAATGTGGAAAATAATGTACCAAGATTACAAGTTAAAATCCTTAGATTCCAAATTTTTAATAGGAGATAATCAAAAACAAATTACAAAATACATGGTCAAGAATTTAATACAAGACATTAATTTCCTATAGTTGGGAACCTAGTTCAATTTGAACACAATTCAAAAACAATTTGTGTTTGGGGGTTTATCCCCATGGTGTGGCTCTATATTCTCATTTTTGGTGTTTTTAAATTTTAGAGCACAAAAAAAAAACATGATTGTTGTTTTATGATTTTGGTTATCTGTTTTGAACTTGGATTCTTGTAGGGTGCAAGTGTATATGACTAAGAATGAGGTGTTAGCATGGCCATTACTTAAGATCAATTTGTTTGGTTGGAAAATTTGATCACAATTCAAAAATTGGAAGAAAAGAAGGCAAAGACACTACGTTGCACAAGTTTAGTTGCACACATCTAGGATTAAATCTTTATTTGGGATTCTTTTGTGGAGCTAAAGATTTGTCAATTCCACTAATGTTCCCCATGATGCACGTGTGTTGGGGGCAAAACACCATTAGTAAAAATTGGTCAAAATGTAACCACTCTCTTTGCAACTACATGCGATTATTAGTTATTTGCAACTACATTTGGACATTTTTACAACTATTTCTTGTGTTGGTCATATTTGCAATTATAGTGCAACTAGTTTGCAATTATTTTGGTGTTCATCCTTCCATGTGAACAACATTTAGTTTAGTTTTCATCGAAGAAAAACAATTTATGTCCCATTAGTTGCAAATGTGACCAATTTAGTTGCAACCTTATGAGTATATAAAGGTGTATTTTGTGAATTCTAAAATATATAGTTGAGTGTATTAGGATTTATAAATGTATTTTGAATGTATACAAACAACCATATTAGATGTGTATTCAAATATTATTATTAACATAAATAGCCTCGATATTATGGTTACAATAAATGGTATATATATATTCAGTATATCAAAATTAAATGTTAGATATTTGTTAAATATATTATGCCCATATTACAAATTTATCCAAACCATTTATTATATTTCTTAGAATTATTACAAATGAAAATTATTATTATTATTATTATATGTATTAATTACATGTAATAAAAAAAAAAATTCAATATTATCTTTAACTAAATTTTAAAAAAAAAAATCTTGTTACATAATGATCACAATGATGATGATGATATTATATTGATAAGAAAAATAATTCTATAATTACTGAAGTAATTATTAAAATTCTAATATATTATTACATTATTATTAAATTCTTTTCAAATGACTAATGTACTTATTACGAATTAACTTTTATTTAATAAAAAATGAAACTTTAATCATGATAAATCATAATAGTTCTAACAAGTGACATATAATAATAATAATAATAATAATAATAATAAAATAGCTAGCTTAGGCTAGCGAAAATTACATTATTGTTAATATTATTATAAGTAATCAATTATGAATTATTACTAGATTAATATAATAATTACTAGGAAATATAAATATATAGTTTAGAGTTTTTATATTTCAAATTTATAGTTGATATTTATTAATTATTAATAATAAATTATTATAATCATTTACTGATATATATTATTTTCAGTTCTATTATTTTATTATTTTATAATAATTACTATATTAGTTAGAATGGAAATCTAGTAAATTATTATACAAATGCAGAAATTATCTTCAAAGGAAAAATATACTTATTAAAAGTGTAAAATATTTAATTAATAATTAATAATTGAATCAATGTTATTGTTACTATTAAGTATTTATATATATTTTTATTATTAAATATATAAATGAATAATAATTGGAATAATTATAATAAAAATGGTTAACCTAGGCTAGGTTTTAATTATATTATTAGATTAAAAAACCTAGTACTCAATATTTATAGTTAATAATTATTAAATACGGAATATTTCAGTTATCATATTAATTTATTTGGTTATGAAATAATAATTTATTACTTATTAATAATTAACTAAATATTCCACCATTAGCCAATTACTAGTTAATTAAATTGGTTGATAGATTATTATAGTTAATATATAATTATAATTATATAATATTAATTTTTATATAATTAATAAAATAATTCATAATTAATGGTAATATAATTAATTCAGTAATAATAAGATATTGATTATTATTACTATAAATAATTAGTTAGTTGGATAGTTTATAAAGTGAATTAGTTAGTTTCTAATTTAGTTGTTAATTAATTAATTAGCAAGTTTATTAATTTATTTTTATATATTTTATTCATTAAATAATTGATAATTTTATTAGTTAATTAGTTAGCTAATTAGTTAGATGTCATTTACTTACTTAATTATATATTTTTCAAGATGCGAATGAAAGCCAAAACACATGGGATAAAGTTTTTAATTGCAAATCATTTGTGACTAAAAACGTTTAGTCGCAAATGATTTGCAATTAAAAACTTTATCCCATGTGTTTTGGCTTTCATTCGCATCTTGAAAAATATATAAACAAGGTGTTTTGTCCTACATTTTCATGTTAAAATAGATGGGCATCTAGGATGAGTCATTAAATACGATTTGACCCAAAATAAAATATAAATATTCATGTACCTACACCTAATTACCTACTTCTGTAACTTGCCTACCTACTTTTCTACCTACCTACCTACCTACCTAAGTAAGTATTTGGCTTAGGTAGGTAAATAGGTCCTATCTAGATAGATGTTTAGCCTAGATAGGTAGGTAGGTACATAGTGCAACCTACATACCTAAATATTGATTTAAATTTAATTTGGAAAATTTCAATTAATATGGCATGTGGCAAAATTTTATTGCACCACGTGTCACAATATATACCATCCAAACATAAAAATGAAACGTTTTAGATTATTTCAAAATAATAAGAAAATATTTTTAATTATGAAAAGTTGGGACACGTGGCAACACATGACTTGTTTCCATTGTTCACCAAAAAAATCACATTTTTGTTGTAAACAACAATAGATACATGATTAATCAAAGGATAAAAGAGTATTTTGTTGACTTTTTCTTTCATCCAAAATTCGTTGTCATTTGTGACTAGTGTCAATGCAATTTGTCCAACGCGATTATTAAGATTTTAATTGCAAATGTCGCTTGCAACTAAAAATTAATCGCATGGACCAGTTGCAAAATGGCCATTTTCTACTAGTGCTATGTGTTATTTTTTTCGATCCATTTGAAGTGGATTCATCAATTGCTATTGCATATTCCAACTCACATGCCTAAAAGCACATGGAGCAAATGAAGGACTTGACTTTCAAAATGGAAAAGCTAGGTGTGATTATATTTCCCCCAATCATTCATGTTGGTTAAAGTGGCATTGAATTTTTTAATAAATGCTTCAAAGTTGTTCAAAAGTGGAGATTAGTGTTCCCAAAAAGGCGTAAACCATGTTAAACTCATGCATATTAGCAACATGTTGATTCGATTTGAGTTGGGCCATTTGGATAACAATGGGGGTGAAGTTGAATAATTGGGTGCATTTGGTTGACAAAACCTCAAAACTTTGACTAAGTTCTATTCATTAAAACTAATTTGTGATTCTTTCGCTTAAGGTTATGTTGGAGGAACACACCCCAATGATGCCAATGCTTGAAAACTTTGAAGCTTAACAATGAATTCATGAAGCAATAAATTTTCTTGTTGCATAAATTTTAAAACAATAAGGTTTTTATCCATGGACACAACTACTTCATCTCTTCACATGGGCATGGTTTAGAAACAAACAAAGACAAAGAAAACACCAATGAACATAAGGTTGATGGGGAATTTGTTTAAATTGTCACTAGCATAAAAACTATGAAAATAAAACACTATGAGAAATTGCATCCATTGAAACCACACTATCTTGCAACTAAAATTCAAAAAACACTCATATACAACTATTTTGCAACTATTTCTTGGGTATTATAACTAATGTGCAACTATCCCCGTAGAAATACAATGTATTAATAAATAAATTGTCATGTCAAAAAATCAGTTAGTTGTGTTATAATTGCAAGTGAATTGAAAATGGGTTTCCTATATGATAATTTATACACATTGTACATACATATGTAGTCAACCATATTTGATTTTTTTAGGAGTTGCATTGTAATTACATGTGACAAATACTTTAAAACTATTATAAATGTGCCACTAAAACAACAACTATGTTGCAACTAAGTTCAATATACATACATGCGATCATGTTATGTGTCCACATTTCCACCACCCATTATGGAATACGTTTGTAATTAGTTTTCAATTACAATTCCCATTGATATAATTAACCTAACCACTAATGCACCACTACTAGAATACTACTATTCAACTATGTTATGACTATAATACGACTATTTATAATTTAATAAAGATACATATTCATTAATTATTTATATCTTCATCATATGTGTTTCATTTTGAGTGATTTAAAATGTTGTAGGAATGTTACTTCAAGATTTTAAAATCATTTTTGAAATGTAAAGGAAAAATAATAATGAAAAAAAGAAGAGAAATAAGCTTTCTAACTTACAAAACATTTTTTCCTTCTTTGGACCCCTCCTACTTTTAGACTTCATAATTTTATTTTATTTTATGCATTTTAAAGGATTTAAAGTTTTATAGGAGCACCACTTGAAGTTTTACAAATCATCTTTGAATTCTAATATCAATAGAACAACAAACAAGGATTTTTTTAGGTGTTTGGGAACTAGTCTTTGTAACATTCAATGGTTTTTTTTTTGAGTTTTTGACCCCCTCTACTTTGGGGGCCCATAACTTTTTCAATTCTATTTCGTTTTTTATGATTTTTAATGCCCTAAAGGCGCCAATAAAAGGGGTCAAATTTTGTTTAAACACGAGAAATAATGGAGCTGTTCCCTTGCATCCAGCTTGCCCTAAGCGCTGAAGTGTTATAATTACAACTTAATTGCAACTTAATTTGCAACTAAATAACAACTAAAAGATTGAACTCATATGCTTTGTCTTTGAATCCCATGTTACAAACTATATAAAGAATGCTTGTTATCTCATATTTTCACATTAAAATATAAATGCCATTTTGGGATGAACTCAAAAGAGCTTAACCTAAAGGCAAAACATAATTTTTTAAAAAAACATTTCATGCCTATTCTTTTATTTTTTTACCTACCTATGACCTTAGGTAGGCTAGTATTTCCTATTTTTCTACCTACTTATGTAGGTAGGTCCTAAGTAAATACATAGGTATGTAGGTCTTAAAACCTACCAACATGCCTACCTATGGTTATGTACAACCTACCTAATTACTAAAATAGATATTTTTATTTATTTATTTATTCCAAAATATAATTAATATGTCGTGTGGAAATTTTTTATTGTGCCACATGTCACTAATTTTGGACCATCATTAACAATCATATGAACCATGGAAATCAATGTTTCGAAAAAAATTAATTTTTACGTCAAAAAAGTTTCATAGTGCCATGTGTTAGATTTTAATAGATGGATGATAATCAATGACATCAACGTGACATCATGGGTGCAATAATAATGGAATTGCATAGTAGTTGAAAATGAATTGTTTTGATTGAGTTACAATTGAATTGCAATGAGTTGCACCATATATATGGTGAATTGTAACTTTGTAACTCATACAAATTGTTCGTTAACACTCTTGGTGTATAAATATAATGAGTTGCAAGGCTAGTTGCAAAACACCCCCTTTTCTCATAGTGAAAGGATTTTCAAGACTATGGCAAAAGAACACCTAAATGAAAATCCAACATAAAGCATGAAAACCACAAACAAAAACACAAAATGTGCAAATCAAAAGTTGAAACAAAATTTTATTCTAATAACATGTGAAAACATGAACATGAAATGAAACAAACAAGTCTACGGTGCAAAATCATGCTTCAAATTACTATTGAACAAATTGAAGGTAATTAGGTTTTCATTATTATATTTTTGGGGATCTAAATCAAGGAGGCTTCCATGGAGGTTTTCACAAAAGTTTCCATATGCCCAACATACTCCAAAAAGCTTTCTTGAGAACCTTCTTAAACTACAAGTTAACTATAAATTAATTATAAGTTCACTATAATTAATTATAGGTTAGCCATCATTAATTACATGCTAATTAAATGAATTATAAATAAACTACATGTTATCTATAGGTTATGGATGAAATGGATGGTGGTGAATGAACTTCATCCATTATGGATGAAAAGCAAAATTTCGTGGACAAAATTTATCCATGATGATGATGATGGTGATGATAACGATGAATGTTGGTGATGTTAACAATGATGTTGATGATGATGTTAGGGATGTTATTCATGACATAAGGTCCAAATAATTTTTATTATTAATGTCCAAATCACACACACACACACACACACACATTGTTGTGTGTTCCAATATATATTTCTATCCTTGCCCACTAACACATTTACACCCAAAACACCAAGACATATTTTCTTAGTTCTTTCTTCCCTAAGGAAACCAAAAATTAATGTAATAGGCGGTGGCTACCACGAGGTCGAATCATGTTATCCCTCTTAGTATAAACATGTAAAATTTTATTGTTGTGACCCTAACCTTGAGTTCACAACTAGAACTAAGGAATGAAAAGGGAAGAAAATTAAAAGAATGTACCAAGATTCAAGTGTGCATTCACAAGTGTGGGAGAATGCAAGGAAGTGAATCCCAACATTTTCAAATGGGTGTAGTCATAGTAACATGTACCTTAACAAGTCTAACCAGTGCTTGATGTTCCATGTTATTGAAAATGTAATTTAATTTTGTGTTGAAATTATAGGATTTACTTATATGATAACATTCATAATATATCATGGGAACTTGTGAATAAATTTGAAATCAATCAAATGAACAAAAAATGTGAAAAAACAATAATAAAATTTTGTAACCAATGTTTTTAAGCAATAAAAGGACATGTTTAATAATTTTTTTTTTTTAAATGACAAATTTTGACAAAAATTTAATGCAATGCTTATCAAAGTATTATTAGAAAAATTATCATGATTTAAAAATATTTTTTCAAATATTTTTCAAGAATATTCGAATAATATTTTTAAAATATTTCCCCAAAAGTAGTAAAAAAGCAAGCAGGTGTGGTTCATGTTATCCTATTTGCACCCAAATGTTTTCATGCTTTGGGATTGGTGTCCCATAAGGTTTTGAATAGTTGGGCCAAAAGTGTAAATAACAAAACTTGTTTAAATTCCGTATTTTTTTTAATTGCTGCAAATTTTTTAAAACACAAATATCAAAAGTGTGTTCACATTTTCCAATTTGAAGCTCAAAAGAATGGTCAATAGTCAAATTGACAATTTGATTATTGACCACTTAAACTTGGGAAATGAAGTTTAAAATACTTTCAATTATAATGTGTTATATGTTTTTGGAAATGTCTCTCTAAATGTTATTTTCAAACTTTAAAAGATTTTCAATTAGAGTTTTTGTGTAGGACTTATGAGCCCACAAAGTTGTGAAACTTATAACTTAACAAATTGAGAATTTTCAAGACTTCCATTTTGGAGTCTTATGATTTTTTTCATTTTAGTATAATGTAGAGTATGTTGTATAAGGCATAATGGTGTCCAAGTTGTGATGAATCTTGTGAAAGTTTATTGCCTATGGTTAATCCATGCACCATTTTCACTCCAACTTGAATTAATTGCCCTCCTTGGCTTGCACAAGTTGATTACACTTTGAATTCATGTTTTGTGAACTTGTTCTAATCCCATTTGAAGCTTTCATCACCCTTCTTTCTTTTGGGAATTAGGGAACACATTTCAAGTTCGCATTTCAATGAAAAATGAAAATTAATTAGCTTTTCACCCTTAATACCACTCAACAAACCTAAAGGTGCATCCTTACAACTCCTTAACTATATTTAACTAAAATTAATATCAACCTAGTAGAAAGATATCCATGTAAAGGTGTATCAATTTTGTGACAATACTTCCCATTCATTCACCTTCATGTTTTGTAATTTGGGCTTTCCTTTACAATTCCAAAGTTGTGGGATATACAATGTTCTTGGAAGGGTTTAGGCTATTGTTAACACCAAAATTTAAATATTTGATACATTATTCTCAATGTCATTATCATTTGCAAATGAAATCAATACTACAATTGTAATTTGTGTAGACATGTAATTTTATTGATATCATAAACACAAGGTTAAATGTGATTTGGAAATTCCTTTGTTCCTAATCAAACTCCCACTATTTACCAAAAGGAAACATTATGCTTATAACATGATGTAATAAGTATCCTTTTTTATGGGTTTCACATATGAGGCAATTTTTTATACAATTGATGTAAGCATCTACCACATTACAAGTCATTCATAATAAAATAAAAGAATGAAGGATAACATGTTTGGTTGGGAAAATAATATTGGGAAATCTACCAAATAGGTTTTCACCCAAATTCCAAAAGTTTACTAAAACTATTTATTAACATTCATAAAAAAACTAAAACTAATTAAATACATTAAAGGAAAAAATTCAACATAAAAAGAAGATGAATTTTGAATCAAATAGTTGAAATTTTATTAAATGAATATATAAAACCAAACTTGAAACACCAAACTTGAAGTAAAAGGTTCTAAACATCATGTAGGACCCTAAACCCTAAACCCTAGATAAATAAAGGTTCAACATCAACAACATCCAACTTTGTAAGTTGTTCTTTTAAAAGCATCCTTGACCAAATACATAACCAATCCACAAGGTCAAATAACCCCACCAAAAAAAGTTCAAAACATAAAAACTCCATATTTCTACAAGCTATGTCACTACAATAGATCTAGTCCTTTTTACTATTTTTTTTGACTAAAATTTAGTCAAAATGGATATTAGACAATTTTTGGCTTAACAAAAAAAGACCAATCATTTAAATCAACAATTTGTTAGCACTTCAATTGCCATCATGTGATTGATCATGATTAAGATCTATCATGTATGTTTTGACCAAAATATGTCATGTATGTTTTGTTAGGTGGTGTTTATGTGACAATATATTATTTCAGTCTTTAAATTATTATATAAATACTTTTAAATTTTCAAAAAAAATAAAAATATGAAGTTTTGTAATTGCAAAAATTATTTATCACTATGAAATAGAAAGTAGCAAACAAGGTTTTCTTTTTCTTTTCGGGCAAGGTTGTTAATAGGTGGTTGCTCAATGACTCATCACCAAATCTAGCATGTCAACATGATTAATTATAGGATGTCAAAAGTGAACCAATTTGAACCTTCATCTCCACAACCATAACACAAGTCCTTAACCATTGGACCATCATATCACATGATGACATATAATGTGACCACACAAATATAAACAAATGTATGTTTTGAATTTTGGGCATTAAAATGTTATTACATAATTATTTAACTCCATAATGAAATTAAGTTCATGTGTGGGTACCTAGATAACATGTGGTAGGTACATAATAAATAGGTAGGTGGTAGGTGGTAAGTCATTGTTAAGAGGTAATACTTACCTACTTACCTATACATTTACCTAGGTAGGTCCTTCTTATTTATTTACTCCTATTTACTACCAATGTATGTACCTATTTATGACCTACCTACTTACCTACATACATATTTAGATTTTTCTTATGCACTTATCTAGTACCTACCTACCCTTATTTCATAATTTAATTTATTTTAAAAATATTTTCATAATTACATTGGTTTTTGTAAAAATTTAATAATGTAATGTAAAGACATTATAATAATTTCAATATTCATTTAAAAAATTCAAACATATCAATTTTTTGAATCTCAAATTGGGTTATATAATTAAAAAAATTAATAATTTAAATTACATCTTATTTTTAAATTTTCAGAATTTAATTTAATTCATATAACTTGTTAATTGATAATTTGATAAATTAATACTTAAATTCGATCATAATAAAAAATTACACCAATTTCACATATGTATACTTTCATAATTACATTTAATTTAGCAATGGTTTTATTTTAAATTTAAAGACATGGCATTGATTTTTTAAAAAATATTTCAAACTTTCCAATGTATTTTCTTTAATCATAATAGAATAAATATAACTTCATAATGAATTAATTCATTTAACATGCGAAGTACATAATTATTACAAGTTCATTATAATTTTTTGTAATTTTTAAAAATTCATAATTATATTAAAAAATTAAAAAATTTAAGGGCACTATATACATTATGCCATATAAGACCAAAAATATGTAAAGCATTACAATCACAGTGGCACATAAGATTTGACACGACTTGTAACATGTTTAAGTCACAATAGTCATGTACATGGTGACATGTCACCATCCTTGTCATTTTCTTATGATTAAATCTAATCATGAGACTATCACTATGATTTCCTCATGGATTTGCCATATTGGTTCATGTGTCATTAGCAAATTTTTATTAAAAAAATTGAACTTAATAAATCTAATATTCTAAATTTTGGTTTATTAAAAATGAACAAAATTAGTTAGTCATGTTGAAATGATTTTATAGTCTTAGTCACAATGGGGGGGTGAAACAAACATGTGAAAGGACTTCAACATCCATGGCTAGTAAATCATCATCAAGATATTGAAGTTATAACTGCAGTGCACCAATGACATCTTACTACAAAAATCAATCAATAGATTGTTATTGAATTGAAGTTGGCTAATCTTATATGGAATTGAAGTAGATAAGGATATTAACATATTAAGTTCACAATTGTGTAGTAAGTAACATTAGATCATCATTGTGCACTTCCAAATTTGTTCACTATTTTTTAGGATTGGATTTATTACAATGTGAATATATGTAAGCTTGTTCTTGTAATGAAATTATTTCTTAGTTTCATATCATATGTAGAACATTGTGTGTTGTTAAATCTCATTTGGTTTATATATTCACTTGCTTTAATTTTATTCTAATTTTCTATCGTAGTCTTTGTATCCTATTCAAGTTTTTGTCATGGAGTACTTTCAATGTAGATCATTCATTAGAAACAATGACAACTAAGTTACATGTAACTTTGGATTACCATCAAAGTTTTAATGTTGTGCTTCTTTGCCACTTGCCATATATCAAAAACCTTGTCATATGGAAATTCTTATATAAATTATATATCAATTATGATAGTACACTCCAAAATCTATGAGTGTTTGAAATGTTCAAGTTGATTTTTGAAACTTGCTTTTCATAAATGAACATGTAAAAAAGGTCATTCATCCTTGACTAAACTTGAAACTTGTATTGTGCAAATGACAAAAACCTTAAAGTAAATTTAAAATGTTGGTGATCCTCAAAACAACTAAACTATCTAATTTGCACATTAGTTTTATAAGTAGATTCATTTGGCATCCTTGGGGTTCCAACAACATGATTTCATAGTGCATTTGAACATGTTGGCTTGAAGGGCAAGTGCCAACAATCATAAGATTGGGGAAAAATATCAATAGTTCCCAACTTGCATTCATGTGCATATTGGTAGGGTTTATTAACAAACGTTGTCAAGCAAAGTTTTTGTGCATTAACTTGGAGCCAACATTGAAAATTTGTTAGGTTATATATATATATATATATATATATATATATATATATATATATATATATATATATATATATATATATATATATAT
>Ga0116231_10012004_pt1 | contig 12990 bp, 5 predicted proteins | sample S1TSphgellanicum_2_FD_89695 | JGI IMG/M metagenome (GOLD analysis project Ga0116231, IMG submission 89695) | Host-associated microbial communities from peat moss isolated from Minnesota, USA - S1T2_Fd - Sphagnum magellanicum MG | ecosystem: Host-associated > Plants > Peat moss > Unclassified... | reverse complement strand
CACGAGGATTAACTAATGTTAGGATTTAGGGACTAATCCAGGGGAAAGGATGACATTGTCTAGAGGTTTCATGAGTAGTCATGTGGTTTGTTTGGGGTTCTTGACAGTCATGGGAAATTTTGAGGGAATTTGTCAATCTTACTAGGTTTAGAGGAGAGTACCTACCATAGTGTGGGAGCTTGGGAGAAAAAGGGATTTCAAGCACACCAGTGGGCGCTATGGGAAGATTTGTTTTTCTGGGTGATATCCTCTTGTCTCTCTGTCCAAGTTCTATTCTGAAGGGATCTGGTGAATATAAAGTTTGTTTATGAACTACCACATGATTAGTTGGCTCTTGAGAGGAAGTCAAGAGTGTTCTGATCGCCTGAAGATCTAGAATTATGTTTTAGACCATAGAATGTAGTAGAAGTTGCTATGCAATAAGTAGTGTGGCTACATTGTCAGTTAGACAAACCGGCAACTCTGTTGTTGGTAAGATCATTAGTGTAGGGATTTCTCATTTAGGTTATCCCCTCTTTTTGGGGACACGCTCCCCAGGTCTGTAGCAAAACAATAATAGTAATTAAAAAAAACCGGGTTGGGCATCAGAAAATCTTCTGAAATCCAGACCCAACAAGTCTCTAAAAAACGTCAGACCCAACACTGTTCAAAACCGCATCCAAAGAGCAGGACATGAAAAATCAAATGCTGTTTCGTCCTGCACCCCTAGAAACTGTGCAGTTGCATGCAGGACCCTGCACTTACACCCACAAATTTCTTAGGGGTGTTTAACATCTTCCACAACTGTACAAGTCTTCTTCAAACAGGTTCTTGTTCCCTTGAACACTTCCTTTTTCCAGGGTTCTTTTAAGTTTCAAATTTTTACAAGCAAGTATACTTTATGTTTGGGTGCCCCCTTTGTTTGGTTGTACAACGTTAGAACTTAGAGCATCCCCACTGGTGCTCAGTATGCCATCCTGCACATTAAAATCGGATGAAGAAAAGTCAACATATGCGGGTTTGGCTCAGGAAAATGGTTTTTCTCTTGCATACGTGCTCAGTTTGCTGTTGGTAAAAAGCTCAGCAAAGATGTGCACCTAGTAGAGAAGAGTGTAAATATGATCTAACTGATGCTCCCTGTTTTTGATTGGCCAGGTGGTTTGCTATTATTAATTACTTCGCACCTATGTCCAGTCCCCGAGAAAGAGTCTTATGGGTGGGGTTCCAATAAAGTAAACAACTAAACTTGGATGTGAGAAATCTTTGTGCAAGGGTCACATACTCAGCACCGGTGGGGATGCTCTTAGTACCCATAAGATCTTGAATGTGAGGTTGTGTTAAGTATGTGGAACCAGATCTGGTTTCCAAACCAATTTGACTTTATATTTATTTTCCTTAAAATTCAAAACAAGAAGTTTATAAATGTGAAGAACCAGGCCCTCACCAGTGTGAGGTGGGCATTTGATTTTTCTAATCGCCTGCCAGTTTCAGGTATTTCAAAAACTTCAAAGAACTGCCAGGTTTCATAGAAAGACCCAACAGTTTTAGGAGGATACTTGGTTCTTTTTCAAAAAATTTGAGAATCGTGCTTATATATAATAACCAGGTCTTTGATTCTTTTATAATCTGAACTATCAACTTTCAACCTTGATACCCGGGATGATACCCATCAGGGGTTTTGTGCAATTTTTAATACCCACCCCTCTCTGGTCCTGACCAGTGTTGGGCAGTTTTCACTTTCTTCGAGAATCACTGATTTTGATTTTTTATGCTTTTATGTGAGAATTGGGTTGGTGCTTGGCTTTTTTAAAAAATTAGTGTTGGAGAGAATCAACCCAGTTCTCAATACTTTTAAATGTATATTATAATCTGGTTCTCAAGGTACTCAGTTCTCACTCATTTTAGAACGGTCAGTTTTCAAAACCGGTTCTCAATTTTTTATAAATCATAAAAAATAAGGAATTAAAAAAATAAAATCTTACATACTGAAGTTTTTCATAAAGTGACCTCCTTTGACCCTGCTTGGGGCCTTTATTTTATCCCTTAATCCTTTTTTAAGCTCTAAGCTCCATGTTGCAAAGTAATGATTTTTAAAAAAATATGAGTATAAAATGTTAAAACTTAGGTTTAATGCATGTGGTTCAAAAACATTTATAGCTGCAGTACAATCAACAGCACCAGTGAAGAATATTGATTAGTTGAAGGCGATAAAAACCTTCAATGAAAAAGACAGACATGATGAAATTTAGAATTTGAGTTCTCGTTGAACTCCATTTAAGTCCATTGTACTTTTTCCACAGGATTTTAAAATTTTCATCCTCTTTACGATTTTATGATTGTTTTTTCTTTATTTTATGAAAAACTCTACTACCTATTGGGCTGAGAACTGGACCCGGGTTCAACCCATATGGGAACCCAGGCCTCAATTTTTTTTCAAAAATCATTGAGAAGTGATTCTTACTCTTGAGAGAACCTGAGAGTCGATTCTCAGCCTGGTTCTCCCCAAATGCCATACATGGTGATTCTCAATCTGAGAATCAGACTGAAAACCAAGATGAAAACCAGGTCCTGCTGTGAGAACCTCCCAACACTGGTCCTGACTACTGATCTGGACCACTGGTTCCATCAAATTAAAAACTAGCTAAGACTGGAACAGAATGTAATTCTGTCAAGTTAAAAAAATAGCTGGAATTGGAGGCGATTCTTCAACAGGTATTATTACCAGAGAACACTACTTGGACCCAGCATATGAGGTAGAGGTGAGATAGATTTCCCCATTCACTCTGTGTATACAAAAAAATGCATATAAGGAATTTTTTTGTGGTGTTCTTGAAATTGAAAGATTTGATTGGGTTACATTTTAGTGTTTAAAGGACTACTGAGATTTCCCCCAATGAGTTGAAACATTAGTCCCATTTCAGGGATATAGTGAACCCACACTCACTTGCACACATGAAGGATGGATGATAAGTGATCAGGAAATAGCTTTCTGTTGGATTCCAGTTCTCCAGCTAACCATGGTGGTTAGCTCAGTTGCTTTTTTTACTATCTACCCACTGACAACCCACAAGCAGGTTGTTAGGAGGTAGTTAGTAAACACCTCCATTTACTGTGTATAGACTATAAACCATCTACTTACATAGTAGTCACCTATTTTCTTCTCTATCTACCTGTATATGAGACCTAGTACATAGCCAAATCTGGCTAAATCATCATATGGATGATCACCACTTCAGCTGTGTTACAAAATTGGAAAAAGAAACCCTGACGGCCATATTTCTATGTTTTCATCGTGTAGCCAAAAATATACAAAAATATAGAAGGATGGTTAAAGATATTTTGTACTTTATTTCTGGTTTATAGCCAGATTTGGTTAAATCTTCCTTTGGGATGATCATCACTTCAGATGGATAATCAGCACTTTGGCTACAAACAAAATTTGCTACCAAAAACACTGGTGGTGATATTATGCACACCCATCCACAGGCCATTTGTGATTTATGGATCCATTTCCATCCATGGTTACACTTGTGTAAGACAGCCAACGTATGTGCATATGTACCCAAATAGAGCTAACACATCCAGCACAAGTTTCCAGCTCCATATGAAGAAGTACGTAAGTAGCTGGTTGCTATGCCCCTGACACCCAAGGTATATAGACTAGGTAGGTATGTGCCACGAGCATGCAGGTTACTGGACATAACCATCCATCGTGCGAATGAAGATGGCCTCTTGTCATCCATGCAGAGAGTGGTTATGAAATTATCATCCAAGCTGTGAAGGGTTAAAGAATCATTGGGGGCAATGAGAGCCCAGGGTAGTACCTTGTGCTAACTAGTAGGTAGCTCATGGAACGGAGGTTTGAAGGTTATGGGTTGTAACTCACAACCTGACAGCCAATCCGAGGATCCAGAGTCTGTGGAGGGATGGTTATGGAATCTAGAATGTGCAGTGCACACAGATTTTATTTGTGTGAATGGGGGGGAACATGGACTGTCAAGACAAATATCCTTGCCTCTTACTGGGAGCTCAAAGGGAGACCAGGTAACGGAACCCACTCATCAGGATGCTCTCAGAACAGACACAGCAAAATATTATTGCAAAAGTTGTTTCCCTGTGTTCTCATCCTGCACGTAAGAAGTAAGTTCTTGGCATCTGATTATAGGACTATGTCCAAATCCAGGAATCTCAAAAAATGTGCATACAATAAAGTTATCCGGAAAGTCAGGCGATTAGGGGGCGAGAATGGCCAGTTTCGGCATCATAGGGCATCAAATGCTTAACTGGGAATCTAATTTTACAAAAGGAAATAACTGGACCCAAACTAGTATTTCCACCAATTTTGGTGGTAAATTGAGTTTCATCCCCTCTTTCCTTTTCCCTGGGCTCCTTCACTGCTGCTACATATATTTGTACTGCTCCTACCTGTACAATTACTATAATTAGTCTCGAACATTGTGCATTAAATGTTGAGTTTCAGCATTTATGCTGAGATTTAATGAAATTTCCTTACTTTGCGGATACCACTCAAAGAGGGGATAGGGAGGGAAAGCAAAGAGAATAGGGGGTGAAAGACAGAGGGTGACTTTAAGGATAACTTACCAAGTAAAAGCTGAAGATCTGAACTGTGCCTCTTTGTGTTGTTGTGGTGATGCCTTCAGCCACGTCCATCATCATCCAATGCCACAAAGTCAGGACTTTAAAAGAAAGTGATCACAAGTACCTTGCAGATCTGTGAGATGATGTACCTAAACTTTTCTGTAGGTTTTTGCTTACCCATGTTGTCTGAATTTGTGATCATACTGTTGTGTACACAATTCAGACAACATGTGTAAAGTTGGCAGAAGCAAACAAACTAGACTCCTTCATATTTTTTAATAATGAACATTTACTCATATCACAGAAGCTTTCCTAAGTTATGTAAGGAGCTATAAATTTCTCTTGCTGAACATGGGGTGATGTGCATTTCTATTGATGCAAAACCTTTGAACATTATTCATTTGTGTGATCTCATTATGTCTGCCTTCAACCCAGAACAACGTCAAAATCTCTTCCAAAAGTATTTATAGACCTTTGTGAATTAACTCCTAAACCCCTGATGAGCAAAAACTGGTTTTTAAAAAAAAATTAATTGATCTAGATGGCAGAGATGTAAATACTTTTTAAGTTTTGATTTTTTGGGTGGGTCAACATATTGAGTATCTCTTCAATGGTTTGCTGCCCAAGCATATCCAACTCGAATTAGGTAGGGGTTTGTCAAGGAAACCTTGTGCAGCCAATTTTTAAATCTTCTAGTAAAAAAAGATTGGCACCAACACCTACGCTCATACCATGGCTAAAACCCATTTTCTAAACAATATGAATATTTGATCCTTAGCCTAAATCATGGCCCCAAGTTCAAATTTAACATTTCCCTGGTTCAGTGGGTCATCCTGGCCCACCTCTTCAAAGTTTAAACCACGTTAAAATTTCAATTGCCGGATTAAACAGAGCATATAGTTTCAATTTTTGAATTTAACACTTTCAAATGTTTTGAACAAGCATTTAATATGTCCTAGAGCAGCTCCAACGGTGCTCAGTATGTGGCCCTACAAAAGAAAATTGGATGAAGAAAAGTCAAACAAAGCCGATTTTCCCAAAATTTTGCACATGAAGGTAAGGCAGTTAAGGTAGGTAAAAGCAAGTGCAAACCCTAACATCTGTTGTTGATTGGCTAGATAGGTTGATTGGTCTAGGTGAGTTTCTATTATTAGTCTCCCACCAATTTATACTAGAGTTTTTGTTTTATTGGTGGGGCTGGAAAAAAGTAGTTCCCTCAACTTAAATGTTCTAGAGACAGGATGCTAAAAAAAGCCCCTACAAACTTTGCTGGTCTCAGTGCTGCGTCCTGCTCGGTACCCACATAGTTCTGTTCTAGGGTTTGACTAATAGCCTCCCAAAATATAGAGTCTGAAATAGATTTTTAAATATTTGAAACAAGTCCTTTTTGGGGCTGAAATAAGATTTTTTTGGGGGGGTTTGCAATACCATTTTTTGGGGATTTTTAAAATGGGGCAGAATTGAGGGTCTTCAAAGGTGCTAAGAGGCCATTCAAGGTGGTAGCTGCAATTTTGGAAACCCTAGACCTTGAATAACATGACAGTGACCAAAAACAAGTTTTTGATTCTTAAGAGAAATTTAGTTTAGATTAAGGTTTTGAAATAGGCTACTATTGTATTATTTTAGTATTTTAAGAGTTAACAACATTTTTTTCTAAGAATTAAAGCGAATTTTTATTTTATTTATTTATGTATTTATTTTACTGTATAGTATTTTGGATCTTGAAATACGTGGAGCAAGTTTTGGGTATTTGAAAAAAAATCAGAATTAAAGAACCACTGGTTGCAGGTAATTTGGAAAATGTCAGAATCAAAGAACTGATAGTTCTAGAAATTTCAAAATTTTGAAACAACCTCTGGGTTTTATGAAAAACCTGGCCAAAACCTGGCAGTTTTCTAGGTGGTTATTTGACTTTTTCAAATTAAAAAAAAAAATTGGTTACATGTGATAATCAGATATTTCATTGTTTGATAACCATGATTGTCAAAACTGGGTATTTGCTTGTTTTATACTTATGGTTATGAACTTTGGTTCCTGGTGAGGATTTGGTGCAATTTTTAATACCCACCTCACTTTGGTTCAAACCAATGTTGGATAATTATTGACTTCTTGGAAGACCCTCTGGTTCTGGTAGCCCCGGACTGGAACTTGCGGTTAATTGCTGGTTACTCTCTGGTTAGCCCCCAATTTTAGTCTTCTATTCAAAAATCTTGGTTCTGTTTCACACATAAATGGAACCAGGAATCAAGTTCCTCCGGCAAAAAAGGAAGAAAATCTCTGGTTCTAAAATCAAATCTGGCTCCAATCTGGCTTTAACTAACTAGGACCAGAACTGGTGGTTCTAACCATCCAAGCCAGGTAACCACAGAGCAGTGGTTCAAACTTGTATGCGAGTTGCAGAACAAGGAACTTTTAGTGAAAATAATTTGTTCTTGTCCTCTGCAGTGCAGAATGAAAAAACACCCTACAAAGGATCCACATTGGCACATACAAAGTTAGTATGGGGTGTGTAGTATCTCCCATTCTAGGGCATTTTCCTTTCATTTTTTAGCTTTCAAACATTTAGAACAAGCATTTGATATGTCTTAGACTCAGTAGCTTGGGCAAGGTCTAGATAAGGTCCCCTTAACAGACCCCAGGTTTAGTGTCCTGCTAAAATTGGAACCATGTCATCAACCATGTAACCATGGTCGTAGTCCTTCTTTGAAGAGGTTCTTACTTTCTACATAGGCAGGAGGATTATTTTATTCGTTTAACATTGATTTATACTTGACTCAAAATCTCCATGGTTTTCAAAAGTATTTCACACAGGGTGTTACAATCCAATCCATGCAAACATCTTTTCTTCCTCTAAAACACCCCCGCACAGGTATTTACAAATATTGAGCAGGATATTACAACTCACACATTGATGGTTCCACCATAACTAGCCTTGATTACGAATCTTAATGCAAGGGCCAACATCTAAAGTTAGAACAAAGGACTCCTTTCCACTCATTTCTAAGATATGAAAACTCTTAAAACTATTGGCAAGTTAGTTTGGCTATATTGTTGTATCTAGGGACCCTCTTAGATTTGCACACAATTGCGTACAGTTTATCATGCACAAATAGAGTCGAAAGGACTAGTCATCCTAGACTTTACTTCCTTATGAATAAAAGGACATTCATTGTTCATATTTCAGTGGTCAATATAATTGTGAAATAAGATAAGTAAACAAATTGTCACAACTTGAACTTCAACAGAACATTGAAACCTGCATTACTGGTATGACTAGTCTCAATATTGTGGCCTTCTCATGCTACCATATAATGGAGGTAAATTTGTTTCCAGATGTCGGCAAAGGAGGAGAGGGACATCAACTTTTTACCATGTAGTCTTTGCTATGTTAAACTTGAACTCCCAGACTGTTCACCTATGCAATCACTCTAAAGTGTTATGAATGTCCATTAAATTTAAGCTAAGCTAATTGTTTGCAATAGACATTTTGGGGGTGATTACAAGGTTAGAGTCAAGGACTTATGGTGCGTTCACACTTGATGTTAAGTCGGTGTTAAATGAAAATAAAGTTGACATCTTAGGTGGCATGCAATGTTAAATAGGTGATGGCTCAATGTTAAGTGAATGTTAGCTTAACATAAAATCTTCATGGTACATAAGTTTAAGTCCTAAATGACTAACATGATGCTAGGGGACTCAACACTAGAGTCCCTAACATCAAGTGTGAATGCCCCTTTGGCAAAGTTTCTTGCCATCACAACTTAGTTCAATTCTCAAAGGTCCAAACAACAAAAGAAGAAATTAACCATATAAATAAGAAACATCTCATGCAAATGAATTGTGTGGAGAATTCGCCATTATTCAAAAAATCAGTTTTGAACTGAATATTCTGATAAAAATCCCCTGTTTTTAGGGGCAAAATTTGCACAAAAAAAAAGGAAAACCTTTCTAAAACTTCGCCAAAAATCATCACAACTGCCTACACCATAGAGGTGCTTAAGATATTTCTACTTTCATATTTTGAATATCACAAAATTTGGCTAAGTATTCTTATGGATGATCCCCACTTCAGCAACATCACAAAATTGAGGGAAAAAAACACTGGGTGAAGTCTGAAGGAAAAATGAATATGAGGTCAACCAAGAGAAAAGAAAAACCTATCAGACAAAAGCTTATCTAGGATACCGAGCAAGCAGTACCAAGCTCAATGATCCATCATATGATAAATGGGTCCCAGTTTGGACAATAGTTCATAGCTGCTATAACGTGTTGGATTTTGTGAGGCTTGAAAGGGATGCGCAATTGCAAATCTTTTAAATAACAGAAAAAAAAAGAAGGAAAAAGGATGCAATTGTCACTTGTGACGAGAGGCCTGGAGCGAGCACAAGTGAGGTGAATTGAGAAAGAAGATACAAATCAAATCAGGCGGCCAGTGTCGGAGGATGCAGTGCAATCAATAATAGTAATCAATCAATAAACAGGGGGGACCCATTCTGACAAGAGCGGCATTTTCAGGGGGACATCGGATATTGTTACTGAACGCTGACTGATTGCTGACTTGAAGCTTGCAAAGCACGTGTTGGGTATTTGCACTTTCGCTATTATTAAGCACTTCGTTTAAGAAACACGAAGAATGTCTGTAATTTGATCAGCACGACTTGCCGGGTGGCGTCAGTGGCTGATCAGGCTCCACAAACCGTGCAAATCAAGACATCATTACGCTAACAAATCAGCGATCTCAGCGCCAGAGATTAAATAGATATTGTACCCACCACTAATAATCAACAGATTTTGTCAAAATGGATTTTAGTTTTTATTTTGTTTTTTGGGTCTAAAGATTGGGTCCCATCGGGTTTTTGTTATTTGAAAACAAATTGTGATGTAGCCACATTGACGATCACTCCACCAGAGCAATTAGCCAAATTTGGTTGCAGGTCAGAGAGTAAATTAGAAAGTTTAAGAATTATGCTGTAATATTTTAGCCACCACTTCTAACATACTGTCTACAGAAGGAAAGATCTCATAGATCCTTAAAATATGGGGAATTTGGCCTATCCTTCGCATTAAAATCTTAAACTCCAGCACTTAATTTTTATGGGTTGCCAAGTGGTGAAAATTTGCCCCAGAACAGAAAGAATATTTCAAGATTTCAACAGTAAAGAATAAGTATAGAAGGTCTTCCTTATGTTTTGAATTTATTACAACCTGCAATTCTTGAAAATTCCCGTAGTTTGAGTTCAAAATATTTGTTTCTTTCAACTGGCCATCTGGAGAAGTATTTAATGTTGAACGTCAGTCACAGGTATGATAACTGACGCACCATAAGAAGTACAAATCTGGGTTAGTTTCATCTGGTTAGCTGAATTTGAAATGCCTCAAAACAAGTATTGATACAGAATCCACAATCCAGATATGTTTACTGAGCATCTGATTAGCTTGAAAACATTCTTGAGGACTATTTACGGCCATTAGCGGATCAGTTCGCTGTCACCAAAAATTCCTTCCATCCCGTCTCCGTTCTTAGTGTGCAGTTTGTTTTGCATGAGGGTCTAGCTGGGAAATCATTCTCAGTCAGCACCTAAGTGTGATCAATTCCGTTGATCTCTGCTACAGTTTATGACAAAAAAATATTTCACATTCTTTCGTTGAGCTATAAACATGCAGGTTTCATGTTCCTTGGCCTTTTGCAGAAAATACTGAAACTTGTTCAAGCTGACCACATAGTGCAGTTGTTTTCCATGTGCTTTTGGCTGAAATTCATTCTCAGTCAGCGTTTTATTTTGTGAGTTTTTGCATTTGGGTTTCATGTCGCTTGGCCTGATCAGCTGATAACAAGTGAAATTTGTTCTCAGCTGGCTACTTAAGTGTGACAAGAATGGAAAATCCATTGCAACAAGAGAACCACTCCACCACAAGGCCAGGGGGACACCCAACCCTAGCACCAAGAACCACACACTTACCAAAGGAAATTATTACTAGTCTAAGGTGGTTGATAGGGCCAGAGTAAATCAGCACCCACCAGTGCACCAACGTGGATGGATGGTGCACTGATAGGATGCTCTTTTCTATCCCTGTGCCACCCCAGGTTCACTTTTTTTGCTTGCCCTTTCTCAGCCCTAATCAGCCCTGATCTCAGTTTTTTTTTGCAACTTTATTTTCTCCCCACCCCGCACCTGGTTTTTTTCTTTTCTTTTCTTTTGAGACTTTTCCCACCCACCCACCTACTACCCCCCACCAACCTACTCACCTATAAATTTAAAATGTGCTACTCTCATCCCCACCCACCTACCCGCCCTACCACTGACCTACCTACCAACACTTTAAGTAGGTACTTACCAAACCCCACCTACATGGCTACACCTGCCTACATGGTTGCCATTGCAATAGACCCCAAATGATCAACAACGATGAGAAAAGAATAAAATGACTGTATTCCACGGAGCTTGCTCTAGTTCATTCAAACAAAATAAATACCCTTGATTAAAGTATTTAACCTATATAAAGGTATTGCAAGTTCTATTCAATGAATGTTTTCCATGGGGGTATTGCAAAGCAAGTGGATAATCAAAGCAATACAGAGCTCCAGTTCAATTTAGACACATTTAATGCATGTTGTACTCAAGTTCATAAAGCAAAATACTCAATGAATGTGCAACACCCCATTCTATATACCCTTGAAATAGTTTGGGCTCCATATCATATCTTTTGACAATTCGATGGGTATTGCATAGTCCTACCAAAACCTAGAAGGAATGCAATACCTTCATTGGGCCATAAGATAATACCCCTTTCAAGGTATCCTAGAAATACATTAGGCCCCACAACATATCTTTTGACACGTGAAAGGGTAATGCATAACCCTACCAAAATTTAGAAGGATTTCAATACCTTCATTTTGCTACATTAGAAACACCATGGGCTGAATTATTTTGGTCTACGTTATCAAAGAGGTATTCTTCATGCCAAAAACTACTTGATACACCTGCAATACCCCTCTTGAAATATCCCAAAAATACATTGGGCTCCGTAAATTATATTTTGACAATGATGGGGTATTGCATAGCCCTACCAAAACCTACAAGGAAACCAATACATTCATTTAGGTATTCTATAATTAAACACCAAAGGTCTATGTCGTTTTTAAAAAAGTATTGCTCATACTCAAAACTACTCAATTTACCTATAATACCCCACACAGGGTATCCCAAAAATACATTGGGCTCCATAACATATCTTTTGAAACTTGGAATAGTATTGCATAACCTTACCAAAATCTAAAAGGGATGCATTACCCTCATTGGGCTACACTATGAAAACCATGGGCTGAATTATTTTGGTCTGGGCTATTAAAGGGCTATTATTCATGCCCAAAAAAACTCAATGAACATGCAATACCCTTCTCAAAATATCCCAAAAATACATTGGGCTCCTTAACATATCTTTTGACACATGGAGGGGTATTGCTTATGCCCAAAACTAGTCAATACACATGCAATACCCCTCACAATGTATCTTAAAAATACATTGGGCTCCATAACATATCTTTTGACACATGGAGGGGTATTGCTTATGCCCAAAACTAGTCAATACACATGCAATACCCCTCACAATGTATCTTAAAAATACATTGGGCTTGATTGTAGAACGTCACTTGAACAAAGTTATGGAGTTTAAGTGCAATACTTGCATTGTCATGGGATATTTGCATTCACCATGAAACATAAGAATATTTTTTAAATACTTGATTCCTCGCCAATATATCATGAAATTCATGTTTTCAAAATTATTTATTGACCTTACAATATGATTTGACATATATAAAAATGAACGTAATGGAAAATTGGTCACATTAATGGTATACAAAGGTTTTGGGTTTAATGTAAAATTTACTAATTAATGTTAGAATTCATAATTTTTCAAAATCAAAAAATTAAAAATTCATGTTCAACATTTTTTCAATGATGTACATATTTATGTTTTCCCTTTTAAAGTTATAAACTCATTTCAAAAAATAAAAACATAAAGTTTTTAATTCAATAAAATTTTAATGCATGCTTTAAGAAATTAATTAAAGCACATGATTTTTTACTTTTTTTAATGGTTCACATAATAATAAAAATGGTCTCTCCCATACATTAATCCTATGTATAATTGAAATTTTATTTAAATTTTTTTGATATTAAACCCTAATGTCTAACCTAAAATAATTATGTAGTAGGTTGGTAATATTTTATATTTTATAAAAATATAACACAAGTCCTTATGTAAATTTTATTTTTTATGATGTATAATATTGGCCTAAATATACTATTATTTATAACATATCAAGTAGTTCATTATATATAATTAATGATATTATGGAATTATATTGTTGATTCATTTTAATACATATAAATGTCTTCATATTTATTT
>Ga0116231_10012003_pt1 | contig 12991 bp, 10 predicted proteins | sample S1TSphgellanicum_2_FD_89695 | JGI IMG/M metagenome (GOLD analysis project Ga0116231, IMG submission 89695) | Host-associated microbial communities from peat moss isolated from Minnesota, USA - S1T2_Fd - Sphagnum magellanicum MG | ecosystem: Host-associated > Plants > Peat moss > Unclassified... | reverse complement strand
GGTGTTGGGACTTGCCACGGGCACTTGGACACACAAGACTCACCACGGCCCGGACTCGGGGGAAGCCACCACCTTCCCCCATATAGTATTCTCTGCGGCTGGTCGCGGAGGTTACATCCGAATGACACAAATTCCCGGGACTCCCGAAATGGACTCCCGAAATTGTCCCGGTGGGACTCTCGGAACTTTGAACCGCCATAACTCCCGACTACAGAGTTGGATCGTGACAAGGTCTGAACCAAAGTTGTAGCCCTCGTCGAGATCTTTCCAACGCCATGTCGCACGCTCAAATCGAACGTCGGGAAGAGGTCGATTCCTGACTTTTAGTGGTCGGGAGTCAAATTGCCAATTTGACTCCTGGCCCTTCTTTTGCCCATAACTTGGGCTGCAGATGTCCGAATTGCCAATGCGAGGCCATTTTCGATATCTACGTTTCAAGACCTTTCCAATGACACCAAGAACACCCTAATGCGAGGTGTTTTGGGCCTTGCTGTCGAGCTCTAAACATTCGGGAGTCTCGGAAGACTCCCAACCTCCAACTTTTCCAAGTGTTGGGCTTCACCCCCACACTTTGCCAAAGTGGGGTTGCGACAGGTAGGTAGGTAGGTAGCCACCATGTATGTTAAATCTCACATGGCTTGGCTTGGGTGGTTAATGTCTAAATGCCACATGTTTGTATTTAAGTTTGACATAGCCACTGGGTACGATTGAAAATACTATGTATAGGTAAAAACATACATAGGCTAAATTAAGTATACACAGGTCATGTTTTGCTAACTTAACATAGGTATGACCTAGTTAAATATAATTAAATTATACCTAGGTTAAGTTGATCAATTTATATTTAGGTTAGGTAGAATAAAATATGTATTTAAAATATGTCTATTGTAACCTATATAGTTGGGTATATCATAATTTATACATAGGTTAAATATATCATAGCCTATAAATCAAGGTTAGGTACTAGTATATGATTTCTTATGTACCTACCTAGGCATATAATGATATATATTTATGTTAAGGTAGGTTAAACCTACTTAATTACACGTAACTGGCCTAGGTATAACTTAGCTTATACATACCTAGCTTTACATATAAGTTACATTACTTAAATAGTTTACTCTACCTTGCCTATACCCTACATATACCACTACACCAAAACTTGACATTTATGATTAGGACAAATATGACCAGTGACCATTTTTAATCATACAATCATATATGCCATGTTTTTGTACCTAGTCATATTTTTGTAACTATGGATATGACTACATGATTAAAAGTTTTCATGGATAGGATTACATGACTAAAAATCTTCTTTATGAAACCATATAATTATTTAATAATGTACAATTTGAAACATTAAAAAATTGTGAATTAAAAGGAAAAATAATTAGAAGGTAAATTCATACATATATACCTAGTAAACATGTTATAAGCTTGTAGATGATCAAACACCTAATTAATGCACAAATAAATAAATAATACCTTATAATTTTTAGAACTTTTACCTTAAATCACAAATTATTTAATGTGAATTTTTGGATAGTGGCTAAAAAAAAATTTGGGGAAAAAATTCCAAGAAAATGGAAATCAAATTATCAAAGTTTTTGAAACCATTAAATTAAATTAAAATAAAATTTGTTGCCTAGAATATAATTAAAACATTCAAATTGGGATTATTGTTCAACTTGGTTTATTTAAATGCATTTTTTTTTGAATTTTTTGAGATTAAATATATATTCTTATTAATGATATCCAAAATATTTCAAAAGAAATCCACAAGCCTGAAAATGACATTGTTTTTCATGTAACTTCCATGTGATGGTAGGGAATAATATAAAATTTGATATGTATTCATTTATCAAAATATTTGATCATACAACTTGGTTTTTTTAAAAAATTATATTAAATCACATTTAATGAATTGAAAAGAAAAAGAAAAAGAAAAAGAATTAAGTTCACAATAAAATTTGATAAAACTTATGAAATTAAAAAATATATGTGTATAAATTAATAATTATGAATTTAAATATTTTAAATATTTTTTATAAAATTTAATTAAAAATATTATTATATGTTTTTATAGATAACATATTTTATTTTTAAATATATAACACAACATTTATACAATTTTTATTGATTTTTTATATTTTTAAAATGTGGGGAAATTATATATATATATACCAAAAAAAACCATGTTGAATTTAAATATGTTTATTTACAAATCATTTTATGAAAAAAAAAATCTTCAAGATATCATTGTTGTTCAAATGTATGAAATAGTGAAGATTCAAATGCAGTTTCAATCAAATTACGATATTTTGGTTTTAATTTTTTTATAAATGTGTACATTTTGGAAAAATATTTAAGATGAAATTTATTTATTTTCATTTGAACAAAGTATGAAAAAAATAAAATGGTCAAAGTTGGGTAGTTTTGTATGGGACAAAGGATGATGTGAAATAATGTTGTAAATTTATCCCATATCTTTTGTTAACAAGTTGAACTTTGTAAATTATATAAGAAGATGAAAAAATATTAATCTACATACAATACTTGCACTAAATATATACAAAGTGCAAATATTACTTGTGATGAACTAATAATAAAAACTTGTCACCAAAAAATAAATAGGATCCTTCTTACCTACCTACTTAGGCAACCTATATCTAGGCCTAGTATAATGGTCTAACTTTAGGTGTAATTTAAGGAAGGATAAAATGTAGGTTTATAGGGTAGACCTAGGTTGTCTAAGCCTATTTTAGACACCTAAACCTAGGCTTAGTTGCCTAGACTTTAGGTTTTAGGTTCCTAGAACTAGGTTTAAGTGCCTAGGCTTAAACTTTAAGTTCCTAGACCTATGTACCTAGTTTTAAGCCTACTTTAGGTTTAATTGAAATCATTTAGACCTAAAGTAGGCTTAAAGCTAGGCCATGTGGCATAACTTAAGTGGCTAATGTTTAAATACCATGTCACTTAACCTATGTGGCCAATTTTTAAATGCCACATGGCTTGATTTGGGTGGCGAATGTCTAAATGCCATGTGGCATAACTCGGGTGGTGAATGTCTAAATGTCACATGGCCTAGCTTGGGTGGCCAATGTCTAAATGCCACATGGCATAACTTGGGTGGCAAATGTCTAAATGCCACATGGTTTAGCTTGGGTGGCCAATGTTTAAATGTTGCATGGCATTTGACCAATCAAAACTATGTTTGACAAATTAATTAGGGTTTGACCACACCTTAATGACCACAACACAAAACCGCCCATAGAACCACTAATTATACACATGTTGGCCACCTTAATAAAAACCACAAAAATAAAATTGAACCAAACCACCCAATAACTTATTCAATGGTTTCCTTATCCCACAAGGGACCAATCACTAGCCTAAACCACTAAGCCTATTGGAAACCCACTCTAGTGGTACCAATACAAAATGAGTGGTTTGTATAGTGGTCTAACCACATGTTTTTTAATAGTGCTTTAGCACAGACCTAAACAATTATTGAAGTAATTTGTGATGCATTTTATCTTCTTGTGATTACCTGTGTATCTAACTAACATCATGGGTGTTAGATATTGTTAGATATTCTTGCTTCAACAATCAAGTTATATGTGCAACTTTTCAAGGATAAATTGGAGTTGTGTAAGCAAAATTGATGTTATTGAAGACATGGATATGTGCACTAAGGTGAAACAACTTGGTATTAACATGTGGGAGCAAGTGACTATTGTTTTTAGGCCCTTCTTTGATTTCATGGATGTTTTCAAGGTTTCTAAAACTTATATATAACATGCTTGCTTTCATGTTGGATCCCCAATTTTAAGATTTGAATTTAATTGAAAACTATGTTGACCACTCTTCAACCATTGAGATTGTTACGACATATGATAGCTAATTCCTCCTCCCAACCCTTAAGAATTTATACTAGAAATTCCATGGATGGTCAAATGCTTGTACAAGTGTTGTGTAAAAAAATGTGTGTAATACTAATGTTGTCTTTGGAATAGGTGTGCCTGAGGGTGAGACTTGTTTCAAACAAATAAATGTTCCTTTTTTTTACTTATTTGAAATACATTGTGAATTGTTTTTTTGTTTGCAAATTACAAACCTTAAGCTAATTTATTTGGGAATTGTGTTTAAGTGCAAGTTTGATGGGAATCATCATGTTTTCACACATTTGAATTTTGATGTGCCATTGGAAGGGGAAGACCTTCTTTTTGGTGGTCAAAACATGAAATACAATTTTAACATGTGCCTATTAAACTAAAGCAATTTTAGGCATACTTGGTAGTCAGATTGAGGTAAAGAGGGTTTTTTCCATTCAAGCATTCTCATAAATTTTCGTTATTATTGACTTGGTGCAAAAAAATGGGTTTCCTAGTTTTTTTGATCAAGATGTGGATGGGTTTGGTGATGTTGAGGAAAACATATGAGATGTGATAGATGTTGAGTTTCCTTTTGAGGTTGAAGATCATGTAGAGGATTGTGTAGAGAATTGGCACATGTATCTATGATTTTGGTAATGTTTTGTTCAATCTACACATGAAATGTTATTAGTTTTAACTGAACTCTTATGCCCTATTCTCACTTTTATAAATATGCCAGTTTAATGATAAGATTGGATGCTAAAAACGAATGTTTGTATAAACTTTGAAGTGAATTAACTCAAAGTTTGCATGTTTTTGTATCATTTTTGCTTCATTTTCTGGTTTTTTCCTTTTCTACACGGTTTTTACATGACATGTAAATGTAGGAATACAAGATTTTACACTTACATTTTTTTATATGGCCTAAAATTATTTACACAATTTTACACTTACACTTACCTGACATGTAAATAAATTTCCTTAAACTTTTTGCACTTACATGAAGTGTGAATCTTAAACCATATACATGCACAACATTGATCATCATACAATGTTGAATGGAGGAAAATGATGAAATCCACCAAGAATGACAATAATATGCTTACAATCACTCTAAAAGGATGGTCATTGGTGTGTGCAATCATGCAATATTTTAAGAATTGGTTTCCAAAAGACTAAGATAAAACATTCATAAACAATGTTATTTTTTTATAGCCTACCCACAATGAACACTCAACTAAATGCATACCCATGTAAATGAGTCAACCAATCATAAACACAATTAGGCAACTCAAATGTTTTAATTGCATCAACCACAAAACCTTCTTAAACAAACAAAAAACTCTACCTAGCTTAAAGCCGACATCATGATAGGTGAACAATGCCAAACTTTAATTTTGAATACATATGGAAACATTTGATGAATTCAAATGAAATGTAAGGATGAAACTTGAGAGATTTTACTATTATCCATGTATTGATGTAGGAAAGAATGGAACCTAAATATTAAGTCCAGGAAAATTGAACAATTGATGAAACTAGAGAAGTTTGGAATTTCCTTAATTCCATCTTTCCCAACTCTCATGAGTCCCATTCAAACTTTCTCAAATTCACAGATTCCAGGTCTCCATCTTTCTTAACCTCCATGGGTTTACCAATTGTCAAACTTCTTCATGGGACCAATCTCTCTCAACTTCACAACCTTCATCCATTCTCCAACTTCCTCAAGTTGGACAAATCTGAGTTTTACTGTCCAACTTTCTCAAATTCATCCATTGTTCAACTTTCTCAACTGCCTCAAATTTTATAATAGTCTAACTTTTCAAAAACATCATAGGATTTTACACAACCTTGGATCCAAAGAAGTCCACTATTGTGAAACCTGAATAAGCAACAAAATGGTTTCCATTTTGCAAAAGCCATCATTTCCTTCCACTCAAATGATTGATCCTAAACCTATTCACCAAATAACTTATTGAAAAGCATTCAACTTGAAGCATAATCATAATGTCATTATAAAATGGGGGCACATGCAAAACAAAAAATTGAATAAAACTTTTCTTTTTAGGGACCATTAATAGGCATGCCCATGTCCTGGAAATTCACCTTGGAGGTTGAGCTTCATTTAGCTTGTTGCACCAGTTTAGTACTTTCTTTGTTCACATAAGAATGCCACTAGTGGGGCCTGGTCACATCAAAACCAAACTTGTTTGGGAAGAGAAGGGGGGGGTAGGTTCGGAGGGGGCGCTATTAGAATTATAATTTGTTAATAATTATCATTTCTGGTTTTTTAATATTTCATAATCAGAGAATCACCAATTCCCATTTTTGTGAGAAAAACAAATCAAACAAACCCTCGAAGAACCCACAGTTTTCATGAAAGAAAGAACTGGTGAAGGACTGGTAGTAATTATATAGATAGTTAATTGATGTTTTGGAAATAACCAGGACCATCTGTTCTTTGTTTCTGATTTGTCTCAAACAACTTGAAATCGACAGTTCTCTAATTCTGAAATAATTTCCTCACATCCGAAAAGGGGCAAAGATTCTTTGTAAATTCACATAACCAAACAACAGTGATATAAAAACCTCTGACATTGGAGTAAGTTAAGAATAGAACAAGGGGGGTTAGATTCTTCTTCTTCAATCTTCTTCAATTTTCTTCACCTACAAAAGTCAAGTCAGACTGTAAGACTCTGCAGACTCTGTCTTTAGGTTGTGTAGTTTGTGCGAGGAGGAAGGCTGAATGGATGGCAGGCAGGCAAGATGACCTGCCAGCCTTACCCAACTCTTCACGATTCCTTGAATTTTAATCAAATCTGACAAAATTTGGCAAAGGGGTGGGTCCAGCAGGCAACAACGTGTGATTGCGGGGTCGGTGATCAGACTTTTGGTGCCAGTCAAAGAGACGACTGTTTCTCACTCTCAACATCAAAGGGACGACTGTTTCACACTCTCAACAGCAACAATTTTCCCACCGTACAATTCCACACTACCATAGTACAAGGGTAGCTTCAACACATGTCTGTCAAATAATTTCTTAAATTTGAAGTTTTCCATGTCAAAAATAGAAATATCCCAAAAGATTCTCTATCTTCCTTCACCAAAAAAAATTGTTCTCTGAATTATTATTTTTTGAAAATTTCAACATTTCTACAAATAATTTAATTAGTGTCTAAGCTACCAAGGTACTAAGGTATGCAATAAATCTTTCACAACTTCCCCTGCTTTCATCACAGTTCTATATTGTCACTTTGCAAAAAATCCTCTCCTCCTCTGACCTTCCCATCCTCTCTCCTCCACTCTTCCCTCCACATTTGCAACGCATATGTCTCATATGCTTTTCCTTGTGAGCTTTTTATGTTTTTAAGTCCTTCAATCTTCCCCATCTTTGCAGCATGTGTGTCTGATCATATGCTTTTTAATTCTTCCAATCTTCCCCATCTTTTTCCTTCTTTGCAGCATGTATCTGATTTGCTTTTAATTCTTCCAATCTAAATTTTCGTCTTTGCAGTGCTCATGTGTCTAATATGCTTTTCATTCTTCCAATCTTTCCTCTTTGCAGCATGTATTTCATATGCTTTTAATTCCTTCAAACCTCCCCATCTTTGAAACGTGTCTGATATGATTTTAAAAATTTCTTGTGAGCTGTTGATTCTTTTTGTCATCCAAGAAGCTCTGAACTTTTTTCTGACTTGGACCGAGTATGTCCTTTTTGCTTTCTTGGGTGGTTATGTATTGGGCACATCAAAAGTTTTCGCGACCATCTCTAGTACCTATAAGAAGTTTGGGTGTTTTGATTCCAGCTCCTGATCCCAGTTCTGCACAGAAAAAGCCTGGGGATATGAAACCAGAAGCACTTGCTGAAATTTCTATTATCTGAGGCAGTTTTTTTTCGTTTTAGGTTTTTTTGTTAGGGATTTTTTCTCTTTTTATCTGGTTGCAGGCTAGAAGAAGAAGAAAAAGAAGCTTCACAGAGGTGTTCAAAGGATATTTTGCCGAGCTACTGGCCAAGAGTTTTGAAGCTAGAATTTGGAGAAGGATTTCGGGAAGTGATATTTTTTCTTCAAGGAGTGGGATATACTACTACTGATACTACTATGGGGAACTACATTTGTCTTGGGGCAAATGCAGGGGATCAAGTGCAAGATGAGTGGAGTCAGCTTCCCCCTGTGAAAGTTGTAAAACCAGATGGAGGTATACAAGTATTCAAGAGATCGGTGACAGTCTTGGAGCTCATAAAACTTCACCCTGACCATTTTGTGTGCCACTCCAAGGCTTTGACCACCACTGTGACATCCAAATCAGTTTTACCCAAAGACGTGGTGCTTGAAGCTGGTCGGTTGTACTACATCCTTGCCAACAGCAAGCTCCAAGATCATCAGCAGGCTGAACCAAATTCCTGCAACCTGGAGCTGCACATGAACTTGGTAACAGGAATTACTGTAAGGGAGCTGCCTTTCGAGATCAAGCTTCATAACTGTAAGTCTAGTAGGCAGCAGCAGTTGCCTGGTTTTGCTCAGTTGATGGTGCGGGCTGGCCAGGATATCATGGCCAGAGTACTATTTGAGCCTGACAGGAAACAACAAGCATCAGAGTCAGCTGGGCATATTGGAGATGAGCCTCCACCCATGATCAGTTACTCCACACCTGAACTTGGAAGCATGTACCTGAATGGACCCAAGAAGTCCCTGCAGCTTACCAGAAGCAACTCATGGAAACCAAGATTGGAAACCATCAGTGAGGTTAGCGCATACTCCAGGATTCAAAATCTGCTGGTCAAAGGAAGGAGCCAGAAAGGCTCCAGCCAGGTCCACAGCAGCTACTGACTCGAGGACAATGGGCTCAACATTTACACAACCATTCAACAATTTTTTGGGTAGTTCTTAGCTTGTGAAGATTCAGATGGTCTACGTGTGCTACAAGGCTCAGGAGTTTTCTCCTTTCAAGCTTCTGCAATGCAACACAAGATCAAAGCTTACTTCTAGATTGATCATATTTTTTTGTTTCGCTAATTTCTTTCTGTCCAACTTAGTTAAGTTGCTCTGAACTTCCCTTAGGAATTTTTTTGGGGTCTTGGTGCCTCAGATGTAGAACAGCAGACACTAGCTCCTGGGGGTTTCTCATGTCGCTTTCAGAGCAGGATGGATCCCCCTTGCTACAGAATTGATTGATTATAATACAAAGCTCTGGAGCAAGAGAAACTTGTCAAGTGGCTCAAAGCTATGTACCATGAAAAAGATAAGAACTGAAAGCATCATCTTCTTAGTGCAAAAGAAAATCCAAATCCAAAGCCAAGTATTTACACCAGTGTTGGGCAGATTCTTTGATTATTCAAAGAACCACCAGTTCTGGGTGTTTGAAGAATCAGAATCCAAGAACTAGCTGGTTCCAGGTATTTAAAAAAATCAGAATCAAAGAACCAGCTGGTTCCGGGTATTTGAAAAGCATAAGAATCAAAGAATTGCCATTTCTGGGTATTTGAAGAACTTAAGAATCAAATAAACGCCAGTTCCAGGTGAAAAACATAAGAATCAAAGAAATGCCAGTTCTGGGTATTTGCAAAAACATAAAATCAAAGAAATGCCAGTTCTGGGTATTTGAAAAACATAAGAATCAATGAAACCCCAGTTCTGGGTATTTGAAAAACATAAGAATCAATGAAACCCCAGTTCTGGGTATTTCAAACCCCGCAACAAACTGTCAGTTCTTTCTCCGTTTTTTTTACTTTTAACATTTTTGCCAGTTCAGAGCCAGAGGCGGGTGTTTCACAATTTGTGTTTCACAATTTGATCTCTGCTGGTTATATGCATATATAGCTGGTCAAAGAGCCGGCACTGGATTAAAGAACCACCCAACACTGGCTTATACCAGTGTTCTGTGTTTATATGGTTTAGGACTTACAACATGTGTAAGTGTATTTGTTTATACATGTGTAGAATGATGATTTAGTCAGTTATGATAGGACTTTGAAAGTGTCTTTCAATGTCTGCCAAAATCTTCATCTCCTTGGTGGAAGATAAATCATTGGCTGACCTCCCTCTCAGTCTCTATCCATGAGTTGATGTTTTTCATGCCCATAGTGTCTTACACTTCAGGCTCTGGGTGGTGACTGATTGCACCAATTATATATGTTTCTCCATGATGAGATCAGAGTCATATTAGTTGATTCTTCACCATCTCTGTGACATGTTGCTGCAAATTTTATGCTGACCAGCAAGTGTTTAGATATGGTCACAGTTCTGCCATCCACCAGCTCTTACAAGAAGCTGAGTAAGGTATCCAACACCCAATGACAAAGGAAGGAGCTGGGAAGAAATTACATGAGATAAACAACACATGCCCAGTATGACACACCCCTATAGGCTTACTAAATGGTATTGAAGGTAATTCCTCATATAGGTTTGCCAAATGATACCAAAGATAATTTCTTGGTCCATTGAAATATACTGAAATCCTGTTGTAGAAATATGCAAGAGGAAATGCTTCCTAACTTGTATGACAAACTTGCATTTTTTTGCACAAATAGAATGTGAGGGGTCTAAGACATCAAAACATTGGGGCTATTATGTACTATCTTTGCTCTCACAAATATGGCCATTGCCCTAACTTATGTGAAAATATTATGGGACATAATCTTGAAGTTTGAACCAAAAATATATTGGGTTATGATCAATCTAACAAACTTCAACAACTAGGGCCACTCAAATTGTTGAATGGGAGAGTTTGTCCAAATGTGATTCATAGGTAATTTACTTTGTGAAATATTCTATCCACACTATTTACTAAACAATCATCATGTCTTGCCTAATTACATGCACAAGCTTCAACTAAAATGCTTTTCTTATTCAAATTTTGAAACACAATTCAATTGTGAGTTTGAATCATTTTGCAATTAAAATAATTTAGGATGTGTACATCATCATGTTCATCTTTTTTATAGAAAACATCCAATGTTTTGTAAAAAAGTTGATGCCTTATGTTTATGTTTTATTGTTTATTTCTTCCTTGCAAAAACAAGTATTGAAGTTTTTTATCATTTGGTGGTGTTCAAATATACTAACTATTTATCTTATATATGTTAAATTGTGAATTCATTGCAATTCAAAAGTAATTCAATATGACATTGAATTGTTCATCATTTTGATCCCACATATGGTGGATCTTTCTAATTAAAGGATGCAAATACATGAATGAATTGTTGTTTCATCTATGTTGAATGCTACTTTTCTAGCATTTGTCAAGAGGATTTTTTTTTGGAAGGACATGATTGTGAATGTTATAAAAACATGCTAAGGAGAAAATTAACAAGATTAAAATCAAAGTTTTACATGCACTAGCACCTCCAGTAGTCGATAAATGAATTGATTCATTCAAGGGTTTTGTGTTATTCTATGCATCACACTGTAAAATAAAATGTCAACTTCTTTGTTCATTTTCTTAACCAATGAATGAAATTCATGAATAAGTATATTATGATAATGTACATTTAAGATATTATTTTAATCAAGATTGGTCAAGAAACCCAAATTTGGTGCAAGACATATTTAATGATCTAATCTTATTACAATTATTTGCTAGATGCATTAGATAGGCAACATTTACACAAGAAAAAGATTGGTCCATATGTTTGTGTCAAATTTTGTAATTGCCAATTCATGAACTTGTGATTCTATGTGTGTCCAACTCAATTTAAATTCATTATTATCATAAAAATAATCTACCATTTTATTTTTCACAATGATAGAAATTGATGTTCATGCACATTGCTTACATTATGCCACTGAAGGAAAGTTATGTTCAAAAGTGTTTTCATTTTCTAGAATCAAAGTAAAGAACAACAATTGTTCTCTATAGTCATTCATTGGCTCACAATGTTCATTATAATGAATGTATAATTTGTTATGTGAGGTTTTTCCCTTTGATGTCTGAATAATTTATATTTTTTGATATTATACCTATCAAATATCAATGGAAAAATATCATTTGTAGAATCAAGAGGAAGTATTTTCAATCATTTTTTTAAATACAAAATTATGCACATTTTGACAACAATGATGTCTTGGTCAATATGAATGTTTTAAATGCATGATAGAAGGGCATATACATAACTATACATGTAGTTAGTTGTGCTAGCATTTCTTTTTTTGCATTGATATGTATGTTTCTTTATCTATGGAATTTGAATCCAAGAATGTGACAAATGACATTGTTGTTTGTCCATTTCATTACATCTACCCAAAAAAAAAACTATTATTGCTATTGAGATCTGATTTTTTCTCTGAAAAAGATGAAGTCTCCAACTTGGAAGGATCAAGAACTAATGTTTCATTGATTGGAGGCCATGGATACTTAAAACAACTTGTAGCTGATTTTTCTATCTATAGGTTTACCTTCATCACAATGTGTTTAAGCTTCACAATCTAGTTGGGGCCAAATAATAAATCATTTTTATATGTAACACACTTGTTTACAAAATTTCAATTGTTTTATTGTAACCAAAACATGGAAGTTTTGTAATATGTTTTGCATTACAAAATGAGTCTATAATCAAAGTATGATCAAGTCTGTCTTAAAAGCTTCAAGATGAAGTCTTACCTAAAAAAAATAGGCGTCACCTATGGGGAACATTTTGCATCTTATCTATTAAAGCAACAGTGGTGTCTGTTTGTCTGTCCGGGCAGTGCTTGAAAAATTCTTCCAGTCACTGCCCGTTCCCTGTGGAGCTTCCCCAGATGTAACTGACTCCAGAGAAAAAAAGAAATCAGGGGCAGTTTGATTTTTTGAGGCAAAAGATATGGTAGACCAGAAAAAAATTTAGGCCTTGGACAGCCCATAATAATAATAATAATAATAATAATAATAATAATAATAATTTGTATTGACCAAGACTACCTTTTTTTTCTTTTAGCTACTGTCCGTCCCGATTAAGGGGATGGATGAAATGTTTGTCTGGCTTGATGACGGGATGGATTTACGGGAAGACCAGAAAAAAAATATTTAGGCCTTAGACAGCCCATAATCAATTTTTTTTTTTTGTATTAACCAAGACTACTTTTTTTTCTTTTAATTACTGTCCGTCCCAATTAAGGGGATGGATGAAATGTCCGTCC
>Ga0116231_10012002_pt1 | contig 12991 bp, 11 predicted proteins | sample S1TSphgellanicum_2_FD_89695 | JGI IMG/M metagenome (GOLD analysis project Ga0116231, IMG submission 89695) | Host-associated microbial communities from peat moss isolated from Minnesota, USA - S1T2_Fd - Sphagnum magellanicum MG | ecosystem: Host-associated > Plants > Peat moss > Unclassified... | reverse complement strand
TTGCGGTGTTTGTCGTGACAGACAGACAGACACCTCGGTTCAGGTCCTCGAAGGTTTTGAGGACCTCGCTCGTTTCAGGACCTCGTGTTGTTTTTGTCGTGACAGACAGACGGACGGACGGACACACTGTTGCTTTTATATATAAGATTTGAAGAAGCACAATGTGGACCCGACCTGATAGCGCGTTAGCAACCTGAACTAAAGCTCATTGCGTTATAACGTCACTTTAGACTAGGAGTCATGTATGGGAAATTTGAACACTTCTTGGCTAAGCAAATGTTATTTGTTTAAGGCCAATAAATTGATGTGTAAAGCCATTAATGTCAAAAAGTAAAGACCAAGGCCCAAACCTCAAATATGCTTTGGTTCTTTCTTTCTTGGTGTCATTCTTTTTTTCATCTTTGCTTCGTTTCTCAAGTTAAACCCGAAACATCAGATAATCATGGATTAGCATAGACACAAGAATCTTGTAATTCTTGTGTTTTTATAATAATTTGACATGTTATTATTATAGTTGTGGCATACCAACAACTTATTTTTTTAATTCTCTCTAAATCTTCTTTATGTGAAAAATTATAATTTCAAATCAAGATGGACAAATTAGTTCTTGTAACTACATGCATTTGAAGAGACAAATTGAAAGACTGAAATGAATGAGAATTTAGGTTTGACACAGCCTTTGCATACAACACTCTAACATCTTTCATACCCAAATACAAAAATAAAAAACTCTCTCCATCATTTACAAACAAACACAAAAGCTCAACAAGAAGCAAGATGAAATTATATATATATATATATATAAGGTCTGATTTAAAGTTCACTTTGATCCTATGATGAGGATTAATCAAAAAACAATATTTTATTGCACCAACATTAGTCCCAAGGATTGCAAATTGGCCTCTCAAGTTGAAAGGTATGCCTTTTCTGCCTTGGATAGGTTATATCATTATTGAACAGCGCTTGGCACTGATTTCAATGATTGCACCAATAGGAATGCTCTATTTGAAGTTAACTTTCGCTTGCCTCCTAGTGTGCATTGGGATTAAAGTCATACCACCCTAGAGGCAAAGGATGCCAATGAGTTGGCATTAGTTGCCTAGGTAAAGAAGAAATAGGGGTAAGGTAGGTTGAGAAGTGGCAATCCAGTGCCTAACGCACTAGAGGCAGGAAATTGTCAGGTTGAGATCACCATAAAGAAAAGAAGACTTTTTTTCCTTAGTGAAATTTCACCAAATTTTGGCTTGAAAAATATGATTTCAACTTGTGCAAAGTATTTTTCATGCAAAAAATGGCCCAAATTTGCCAAATTTCAAAGAATTGTTTTTATGATAAGTTCTAATAAATCATGCTGGAACTAGCTTGGGGATGATTTCAAATCCCTGCAAGCAAACAAGAAGTAAGAGATTTTGGAATTAAAAGAGGAAAGATTCTAGTGGAGACACTCCAATATCTAGTATGTAGTCAAATATGGTTAAATCAGCTTATGGATGATCACCACTTCAATTGCATCACAAAATTGAAAAAAGAAACCTAAAAAAAAGGTGAAGAAAAGAAACATGATGACAAGAAGTCTTGTGATGGATGTTAGTAACAAGTGTTGTCCGGTTATCAATATGTATAATTGGTGGATATGTCTATATATATCCGAAACTTGTGTCAAATTTTTTAATATATGAATATACATATCCAACATATGGATAATGATTTTATTATCTATGCATATTCATATCCATTGATTTATTGTTCATCAATAACCTAATGCATATTCATGTCCGTCATAATATGTGCTTATGTCCGAATATGTATTTGACAGTATGAATATCTGGATTTTAGGGTTTTTGATTTTCTCAGAGTTGAAGGATATGCATTGCTTGATATTTTTCAAGTTTTTGTTATCTCAAACTCTAAATAGCAAAAAAGGTTGTGCTTTCCTTTGTGTTCATTATCATTCATTGTGCAATGATGAATTTTGATGGAGCTTGGTGTGGTGGCAATGTTTTTTTTTTGGTCTATGCATTCTTTTCAAGTATGCATTCATGTTTCTTCTTGTTCTTGCAAATCTTGTGAGCCCATATGAGTTGTTTGCTCCTCATGCTCTTGCAAGCCCTTTGGGTTCTATTTTAAGCTTTCCATGAATTCTTGGCTACAAGTCTTGTGTGAGTATTTTGATGTGCAATGTGCATTTTGTTTGTGAAATCAAATGCTACTCAACAAAACTCAATGTGATGGACCATGGCGGGGTTTGTTATTTTTATGAGTTCTCCTATTCTTGCAAGTCTTGTGAGAGGTATAATTTTTTCTTTAATCCTCTAAGCTTTTATTCTTATCAAATCTTGGTAGTAAATTGGTTCTAAGTTCTTATGAAAGCTTATCCTTGAGTTCTTGTGTGAACAAGGTTTGTTATTTTCATTCATGGGTTTTTCTTACTCCGGCAAGTATGTGAAAGATATGATTTTCTTCCTTTAGCTCTAAGGTCTTGTTCTTGTCAGATTTTAACAACAAATTTTCTATGAGTTTTTATGAAATCTTGTTTGTGAATTCTTATGTGAGCAAGATTTACTATTGTCATTTGTGAGTTTTTCTTACTCCTATAAGTCTTATGAAAGGTGTGATTTTCTTCTTTCAATTTTAAGCTTTTATTTTTGTTAGATCTTGGCAACAAATTGCCTATGAGTTTTTGTGAGTTTTTGTGAGATCTTATGTGGGTACAAATCTTTTGCGCAATGCACATTGTGGTGTGCGCTTGCCAAATTAGAATTGGAAGCTACTTGTTTATGTGTTTTCTACTCCTACAAGTGTTGTGACAAGTATGAATTATAAATGCCTTCATCTTTTTGCAAAAATGTTTCCTTCTTTCATGTTGTTTTCTCAACTTGTGGATATTGGACGTTTCAAATAAATCTTCAATTCGACTCAATCTTATGAGTTATGAAGCAACTCTGAATATTGTGTATGAGTTTTTGTGTGAGCTTTTAAAAACAAGTTTTTTATGAGCTTTTGATTACAAGTCTTTGTTGTGTAACTTGGATTACGCATTACACATGGGGTTTATGTTTATGATCTTATAGGGTAGGGTGTAAGGTTTTCATTGTGCAATGGTTAAAGGAAAGCAAAGGGAGCTGCATGGTGTTGATGTCATTGAAAATGTGGGGGGGATTGATTCCAATTTCTTTGATTTGACAACATCAAACATTGATGGTAGTAATTCAGATGTTGAAGACATGGCAATTGGTAATTTTAACATCTAATAATGTGGTAGCAATAATAAAGGTTGTCCAACTTGTAGTTATAAAAGTTCAAGCTACATTGTGGAAACCTCACCATTGTTCATTTGTTTGTTGGGGTTTTTTCTTGAATAATAACCTCCATGTTGACATTATGAACCCACAAATGTTGAGATGCATTATTTATAAGTTTGAGCAAGCAAATGAGAATGTTTTGACCAAGAGTTGTTATATTCTAAAGAAAGGGTTTATAAAATACAACAAATGTAATGGGGTGATTCCTATAAAAACACACATTGATTGTGTGCATCCCAAGTTGCTTGTTACAAAGAGGAAACAACTTATTGAAATCACTATTCCTTTAAATCATACTTGACAACTAACAAAGAAAAGGGTTGGAGTTACTAGCATTGCAATCACAAATTTTTTTGGGTTTTCAAATATTTACAAATAGCATAATGAGCAACAACAAAAGTTTCTTGAAAATCTGGTCTTGTATATTTGTAAGGGCTACAAGGCTTTGTCCATTTGTGAGAATATTTGGTTAACAATGTTAGTCTTACACACCAGTGCCTTGTTTTATTTCCATCTCACTCACAAGTTGTGGAAAAAGTGTTTCCTACTATGGTCATTAAATCTATGGACATTCATGTTTTGCCAAAATTTGCAAATGTAACAACTATTCTACTTCATTTGATTTATGGATGTTTAGAGGAGTTGTTAACACATTTGCTTTGGTTTTCTATTATTTCACTAAAGCTTGGGGGCCTTATTCATGGTTGGGGTTCTAAAAAAAGGAAAATGGACTCAAGGACTTTTGTGAAGTTATTTTTTGCAAATAACACTTACTTGAAACAAATTTAAGTGAAAAAAATTAAATATTCCAATTTAAGATATTTCATGTGGCAATGGTGATTTTTCACATTCATATATAGTTAGAAATGTATAAATTCCCAAAAACTCCAAAAATGAGTTTCAATGGACAACCCAATGTGTTTTTTGGCAAGATTTTCTCTTGCACACATGATCTGCACTTCAAGCTAAACATTTTGAACCCATTGAACACAATTTTTCTATCAAATAATTTTTTTTAAAAAGTCCTTTTCCTTGTAGCCCTTTCTTTCAAAATTTAAAAACTTTGAAATTTTTTTATAATTTGGTTTTTCATCAAGTTCATATAATGAACATATACTTTCATAAAAAGGGGCATGTTTTTGTTGTATAAAAAGTTTGAAATCAATTGTATGACTTTATGCATTCTTTTTTATTCTTTTAAAAAAAATGTAGTTTAAACAATTTATATAATTAGTTTACAAAACTCAAAATGACATCTACATAATATCCAAATTATTTTAAAATATTTTTATTAATTTAACAAGACATCATTTTATCTAATGGCATACAATGATTCACTACAACTATAATAATGTAAGATTAAAAAAATCCAAAGTTATCTTTTATAGTCCTTTAAATACAAGTCATTCCTATTTGGCACCCTAATCATGAATACACCTTAAGAGGTAAATAGAACAACTAGCTCATGCATGGCACAACAATTATAATCTTTGTTTAAGAAATTTGGTTTCATTCATTGAGTTTTTGCTTTTATCAAATATGAAGACAACAACTTAACTTCCATGACTACATCATTGCATTCCATTATTGATTGTGAGTTGCTAAACCTTCTTTAGGTTTATGAAGGCACTTGTTTTGGTCATGTGTTGTCTAAAGTATGCCAATATTCTACAAATGATGACAAAGTTTCTATGGGGCTAAAGCAAGTGAGTGTGAAAAATGCCCAGGCATGTTTCTAGAAAACAATTATTTGGACAAAAAAAATTGGGAAGGGGATGTAAGAGTTGGAGAAAGTTTGGGTTGAGAGTGGATTGCCACCTCATAAACTTAAGACATTTCCCAATATAAAGTTTGCAAGCAAAACTATTATGTTCAAGGAATGTTTTGAATTCAAAACAACCATCTTTTTTTGTTATGGTAGGCAAAAAACAATGAAATTACAATAGTGAATTCCTAAGGCCCAAATTTGGTATGTTGCAAAGACAATTACTTCTTGCCTCAACCTTGTTGTGAGTGCTTGTGTGATGAATTGATCAAAAGGGCATTGATTCCTTTTAGACACTTTGATTACTATTGTTAATATTTCATTCAACATGGAAGTTGAAGTTGTGGGACTTGGTGATGGGTTTCAAATTTTGGATGAATTTTATTAAGAGCTCTTTGCCTTGCAAAAAAAAATGTGATAGGAAGTCATTAAGCTGATTAAACCTTTACTTTTGTTTTTGAAAACATTTGATTTGCATAATGTTCACAACATGTTTGCCATCATGTTGGATCTTCATTTCAAATATCTATGAATTGTTAAAAATTCTTGGGCCCAAGGTGCAAAATTTTCTTTGCTTTTGAATATGATGCAAAAGTAATGATTCCACAATTTATGGCTTGTTTTGATCGATTGAATCCTATTTCCCAAGCATGTGCAGCTATTATTGATGTGCCTAATTTTCAATCTGAATAAAAAGGTAATATGTTTAGTGTTGGAGCATCCATAGGGAATCCTTTCGTGCTTTTGTTGTTAAAGAACTTTCTTTATTTAAAAGGTTATCTATGTCTACATTTGCATGTATAGGTCCTATGTTTTGTTAGTGGAGTCATGAAAACTAGTTTTCAAATGTTGTTTTTCTAGCCAAATAAATCCTTGGAATTTCGGGGTCCCAAATAAAAACTAAATGTGTTTTTAGTTTTGTTGGTGTGTTGATAGCCTTGTGATGTTATTGTCTACAAGTGGAGAATCTAGACTATATAATCATGGTTGTAAAAAATTGGTTTATTGATCCATGATTGAACTGCACACCTATTGTTACTCTATGTGAAAGTTAATTGTGTTTTAGTTGGAGACAATTATGATTTAAATGAAAACTTGGCTAATTTTTTTGAATAGTTGGAGGTTGATGACAATTAAATAAATCAAATGGCTATCTTATTTTGTTGTCTCCTTTTTAACTATAACTTGCACTTTGATTTTTTTTCATCATTATGAATGATTTTAGTTGTTGTGTGCATGCTTTATGCACAAATTTAAATGGACTTCACACTTCACTCCTCACCAACATTGTATGTTGTTGCCCAAGCTTTTAATATCATCTTGGGCTTTTAGATTTTGGGTGATGGGGTGATTTTTTTTTTCTGCATGCAATTTGTGCTACAATGGCTAGAGTTCTTGTTTCAAGAATCGGGGTTCAATTATCACACAAGTTACTTCAATTTATAAGGTGAATCAATAAGGGGTTCATGTTTGTTTTAATACATTTACAAGTTTTTGTGTAATATTCATATGTTCCATACATATCTATAGTTTATCAACATTTGAATTCTAGTTCAATCATAACTGGACCATATATGTATCTGTAATTTATCATCATTTGAAAACCAGTTCATTCATAACTAGACCATATATACATATTTATAATTTATCACCATTTAAAAACTGGTTCATTCATAACTGGCAAAGGGAAATTAAAATGGTTGAATACATAACCGGTTACACAATTGATCTCCTGAATTGTATAAATATATTCTTATATATTTTTTAAAAATAAGAATTTGTTATGTTGATATCCACAGGTTTGTCCTAAAACTAGATACCTAGACAACACTGGTAGCAATGTGACCAAAAAAAACCTTTCATTTCAGGGGGCATTCCCTGGAAATTGTATTTTCGTGGGCTGTCGTTATGTCATATACACCTCAGCAGTAACCTATATTTTGCACTAAACTTGTTTTTGGTGGTGTGGTATATTGAATGATAGTCCATTATTCGTTTGCCCCATCAGGTGACCCCATCCAAAACTATTTCCCTTCCAGTGCCTTTAGTGAGGCAACAATCACAGGAAACATGACTTTTTCCCATACCCCCGCCTTGCCCACCAGGTTGAGGGTTTATTTTTCTGGCCTGATTGATGACTTTTTTTCATTGGGTTTTTGTTCCCTCAGCTAAACTCCCCCATAGCTGAGGGTTCTAGAAGTGTGCAGGGGGTTGGGTTTCATCCAATGGATGATGCTGGCTCTCGCCCAAAAGATTCATTGGTTGATCTTTTCATCTGTCAGAAGCTCGTCAGTTTGCAGCAAATTATTTGAAAAAAGGACATCCTGACAAAATTTTGAATTCCCATGTGATCCCCCGCCCCCACATCGAGCACTGTCAGGCGCCCTTTCTAGGCCTGACAGTGCAGCTATGCGGCGAACCGTGTGGTTCTTTTGCAGGGTTTGACCTTTTGATTGCTGAAGTTATTGAAATAGAAAAGAAATCAAATTGTTCTCAGCGCCTGAACATGTGCCAGTGGTTAGTACCATATTCTATGCTTGGAGAGTTTAGGCTTCGAATCTACTTAAACAAAAAATATTCAAGCGGAACTGTGTGTGGTATATGAAGAACATTGTTAAGTTCTCTTGGTGAATAAAAAGAACATGTAGAACTCTGCTGTGTATTTTTTTTTGATGCAGGGCCAAAAAACATGTGCAAGAAGACAAGAAAAACATGCGCGGGACAGAGCTCGATGGGAGGTATTTAGCGTTTCGCTCTGTTGGGTGCTCTGTCTTAATATAGTTTGACAGGTTTCAGCAGTTTAGTGAAAAATATAGGTTGAAATCGATGTGAAACACAGAAAGGGGCGAGAGCACATCAAGCAAAAGCTAGGTCTACTATTTGATGGCCCTGTGGTGAGAGGAAACTACTCAGAAACCTGTGTCGTGACGCGGGGAAAAGTCATACCCTAAACCCCCACATCACGACACAGGTTTCTGAGTAGTTTCCTCTCACCACAGGGCCATCAAATAGTAGGCCTAGCTTTTGCTTGATGCGCTCTCGCCCCTTTTTGTCGTTCCCTGCATTTGTTTCTCTCCCGCCTCAATGCGGGTTATAAGACCAGCGTACCAGATGTCAATGTATGTTTTTGCTTAGCTGGTTGCAGCAATTCGAGAGATCTTCGTTCTTTCAGCGTTTTGGTGAATGATCATATCCGTCTTCGTAAGTGCGATCTCAACCGCGCGGGAACGAAGAATTGTAACGAGCCTCTAGCAATTTGTTAGTCTTGATGTGACGATTCTAGATCGCTGAGGTGATTCGCCAACAGTCGATTATGAGTTCTGTCCCTATGTTTCTGGAATCTTAGTTTGTAGTTCACAGCGCGCTGGAAAAAAATAAAGCGCTAAGGAAGACAGATGTTTCTGTACCATGGTTCGTAGTTCGTAGCGAGCTGGAAAAAAATTACGCTATATTAATTGAAGAGAAGGAAGAACTGGGGCTATGTAATTCATTTGGGGCTGCCATCTACTTGTTGACCTGGGATGTAATTTTGTGTGGGCTTGTCATGTGCACAGCCTAGTGAACTCGTCCCGAAGTGATTCGTGAAAAGGAGATTCGGATTGATGGGGAGCATGTCGACCGGAGCAGGCTCTAGCAACGATATTTCCACATTCACTGGGGGGCTGATTCTCGCCGGTGCTGTCGTTACTATAGTTGCTACTAGCAAGATGGTGCAGTGCGTCGTGAATCGCTTGAGGAACCAGCCAGCAGGTGGGGTGCACACGCCCAACTGAGCCATTTGTGAAGCTGAAAATTCCTTCCTTGCTGTGTTTTGTTTAGGGGATAAATGCTCATACATAACCTGCGACCTCCATTCCTATCAGCAACGGACTGTCAGGATTTATTTTTCCAATTTTGTAATATCAAGAATTGGGTGCAATTTCCCAAAATTAGCAAAATTATTCGAATTTACACTAGAGAAACACAGTTGTCCAAAAAGTTCCCAATTTTTGCTCAAAAAACAACAATTATTTTAGCCAATAATCGCTGCCTACTACTCACAGCTCTAGGTGCAACCATCAAGTCTGCACTATTTTGACTCAGACAGGATTGGCTGAGTACCATAGGTTGCATCTCCTACATCCGGTCACAGGGCAGAAATCACACAAAAAAGGGCTTTCAACAACCAGTTATGCCTAGTAACAGGCTTGAGGTCGTTGGTCCGCACATAATCTCACTGCTCCCACAGCTCAGTTATATGCGGTAACCCATGGCCTCTTGACGGTTACCCAGTCCATAACCATACTCCTTTTTGGATGAAAACATCATAATTTCTGTCTTCATGGATGAAAATAATATTCTTCGTACATCCATTTCAGATATGTCATTAATGACAAAAATGATGGTAGTTAGGCACAAAATAAAAAACACACGATACTAAAAATTGCATCCACAATTATCCAACTAGGCTAACTTAGCATGATAGGTCATCAAGAATCTCACAACAGTCAACTATGCCTGACCATAACTGGCTCAAGGCTGCCAGTTATCGAAAATAGCGTCAGCGCTCTTGCACCTTGGGTATTTCTGCTAATCAGTAGCCTCGAACCAGTTACTTAGTCCATAACTTGGAGATCCGTCAAATGATGATACATATGTCGCGGTAATGGTGTTAATGGATGAACAGAAATTTCCTAGTTCATGTGGAGGCCACCTTATCTCTATGAATATCCTTGCTGGACAACGGATCTTACACCTACTCCTTAGGATTAGCAGGGATATTGGACCTACTTGTAGACATAAAATCCCTAATACTCTTAAAGAGGAGGCTCCTCCTAAGCTGCCTGATATACATGCGTTTAGGTTCATGATAATGTTTGCCTATTGCTATACTATGGGTCTTTAAAGCCCCTGAGTGAGGGACATTGCCAAAATGTGGGGACTGATGTGATTATTGGCTTGTGGAAGGCCCCTAATTTCAGGAATGCTCTGCCCTGGGGCTTTACCCCACACTTGAGCCACTAAACTTAAGTCTTTAATAGCAACAGAATATGGCCTAGACTTTTATCAAAGAGCCATTCAAGTACCAAAAGTTCAATAGTGCGTCAGGGAATGGCTCCGATGCTTAATTGAGTTTCTTTTTAGCTGAATGGAACAGAAGAAGTCCATTTAGCCAAAAGATCAGGACAGGTTTCTTTTTTGTTGAATGAAACCATAGAAGTCCATTTAGTGAAAAGTTCAGGATGGACATCATGAGTTTGCCCCGGTTAACAATCTCCATCTGTTTGGTGGCTTGCAAATTGAGCGCCTTGGAGCCTAAGTCTCGACTACATACATGTAGGCATGAAACCATCAGTTAAAGCATATAGCCCTTTATCTACGATCTTACCTGCTTTGAAGGGGTCAGATGGCTCCATGTGGGATGTAAGGATCAAAGTGATTAGTTGAAGTTCAAAACAGTTTTCCTGATCCAAATCGATTTTTTAGTTGTTCAAAAGAATTGGTCTTGAACTGCCTTTCATAGGTAATACCCCTGGAGTTAAGTTTTAAAATTTGAAGTGTTTTATGCCCTTTCAGTATTGTCCTTGAACCAACTAGCTCCAGAAAGTTTTGTTGGCAAACATTATGCCAACTTCACCATTTCTTTCTTCAGCTGAGCAGGCAAAGGTATATTGAAAACTTTGATGGAGTCTGTGTTTACTACAAGCAAAATTGGTTTCTCTATGTGATTCTAGGCATTGAAAAGCCATAAGAGAATTGGAGAATCCATAATAATGACCTGGGATGCAATATATGGATTGTAATCTAAGGAATTGGTCTGTGCTTGGCTTGAAATTCAAATAGCTCTCCAAACATGATTCCTGCACTATTAATGTGATCCAAATTACCAAATGTTCACATAACCTTGCATTTGAATGGTGCTGGCAGTTGATCCAGGTGCTGAAATCATAGGCACAGGTGAACATCCACTTAATCATCAAGTCCAGATGAATGAAATCATACTGTCTCCAAGCTCTGGGAATACTGATGGAGCCACTATAAATGTGGTAGCCACTGTTGCAACCCCAGCAGACAATGAGGAGCAAGTTCAGGTGGTAATTGAAGCTCCTCCTTCCAGGTCGGGTCATTCGACAGATGCACAGAATGCAATGGCTGATGTCCTCACTGCAACATACCGCCTGCTGGCAGATTATGTGTTCAGTACCTTTGCATCTGGTACTTTCTGGTAGATGCTCGGAATACAATCTGGACTTTTATGCACACAATGTTATATTATAAGCTTTTTTATGACCTGGTTTTTGATGGCTACATAATATTGCTGGAAGTAACCTTACAATTTGGAAATGAATATCCACTGTGTTGTGGGCCAGCCATTTTTATTTCTTCTTTGCTATGTGCTCATAGTTTGTTGCAGTGCACCCTCCCCTTTTCATCACATGTATCATTTCCAGGCTGATATGTTAGCTCACCCTTTTTCCTTCTTTCCTTTCAGGAATTTATTTTTTTGTGAATTGAGCTGTTGTCTAACAGTGTGCATACAAGCTTCTGTGCTCCTTGTGGGCTTCCTCATGTTTTCAGTTAGGTTATGGGGCTGGTGTTTCATCTCCAACGAGAGAGAATGTTAATTTCTGCAATTGGAACCTGGAGATCTTGGAAAAAAGCCTCAAGAACATTGGTCTGCAAGAAGATATCTTTAGAACAGTAGGAACTTCATTTGTGATTTTCACAATAAGTAAAAGTCACAAATCTCAACTTTTGATGTTCTAAATGTGCTTGACTCCCATGACCTTCATGCAAATGAGACACTTGAAAACTGGTTTCAAACAAATAAAACTGCACCCGTTCATTAGAACACAGAAGGCAAAATTTTCCAATTTGGGAGACCACAAACATGCAAGCCAGAAATGTAAAGTAAGTGGTCATTCAAATCCCCAGATCATACAAACCAATAAACCAATTTATGTTCACAATCTATTTCCCCACAAATGAGGTCAACAATCTCCAGCTTACGAAAACAACGAAGCACTCTGAATTCCGAAAGTGCCATACCTTGTAACAACCTCAATTAAACATAGTGATCCAGCTCATGGACGTTTTGACAGAGGTTGACAGAGGTTTTGACAGTTCTCTTAGTTGCTTCTGTTGTCAATAGGAAGTCTAAACACCACCCATAGTGAATGAATGAATAATGCCAGTGCCAGACACCCAGTGCCAGACTGCGAAAGCCTGATACAGTGGATGTGCTCCCCACTGATATGAATATCCAAAATCACAATTCAATTGGTGCGCAATCTTCACAATGTTTTGCACACATGAGAATGGCACCAAATTAGCTCTCTTTCTCCAAGCCTGATCTGTCACACACACAAGCTTTGTCTCTAAACCCAGAATCTTTGTGGTAATATTGTGTAATGGATAATTCTTTTTAAACTTCCTACCCTTCACTTGGGCACATGGCTATATGGGACCCCATATGCATCTCACAAGCAGCAAACCCTGAATCATCATTCTCTTTTCTTGGCCAGATCTGGACAAATGACGATACTAGGATATTGCAACACTTTTCCATATAATAGAGTTTTCATTAAAGTCATCTTGTCTTCACCCTGTTTTTGGGCCTCTTTTCACCCCCTATCTCCTCTTTCAGTGAGGTTCGCAAAATAAGGGAGTTTTATTAAATCTGGGTATGAAATGCTGAAACCCAACATTTAATGCACAAGGTACGAAATAATTATATTACCTAGTTGTACATATGGGAGCAGTGAAAATATATGTAGCAGGAGTGGAGGCGCTGAGGAAAACGCAAAGAGAGTTCAAAACAGGATGAAACTCAGTTTGCAGGTTGGCACAAAAAGTGGTGCATCTCTGAGTTTCACCCCACAACCCAATATCTCTCTACACTTCCAGATTCGACTAAAACCTTAAACTTTTTTTTTATTTATTT
>Ga0116231_10012001_pt1 | contig 12995 bp, 9 predicted proteins | sample S1TSphgellanicum_2_FD_89695 | JGI IMG/M metagenome (GOLD analysis project Ga0116231, IMG submission 89695) | Host-associated microbial communities from peat moss isolated from Minnesota, USA - S1T2_Fd - Sphagnum magellanicum MG | ecosystem: Host-associated > Plants > Peat moss > Unclassified... | reverse complement strand
CCCTAAGCTCCCTGTCCCCGCCCCGGGTGTAAAACAAGTCTTCTAAACCCCCCCCCCCCCCCGACGGAAACAAGTATTAATCTTACATTTTTGCCCTTCGCCCAGAAAAAATGCGAAGTAGATAATTAGTACGAGTAAGCTGAACAAGAGCTGTAGACCTTGTTTAACATTTCACAATGTTTACACCCCTTGCTTATTAAAGTGATGGTCTTTCACCTTTTATGAGAACTTGTATGGAGAAAGATTTCCAGCTTAGATGTTTTCCGTAGTTCTTTTATACCAACTTAGCTACATGGTGTTGCTATTGGCATAACAACTGGTACACCATAGGTTGACCCAACCCAATCCTCTCGTACTAGGGTTGGCTTCTCGCAATTCTTTTTTAAACACCAACGGTAGATAGGAACCAAACTGTCTCATGATGTTCTAAACCCAACTCACATACCACTTTCATTGGCCAACAACCGAACCTTTGGGACCTTTTTCAACCCCAGGATGTGATGAGTCGACATCAAGGTGCCAAACAACTTCGTCGATAAGAGCTCTTGGGAGTCATTAGCCTGTTATCCCTGATGTACCTTTGATCCGTTGAGCGAGAGCCCTTCCACACGAGACTCTCGGATCACTATGGTTGACTTTATATTTTTTTGGCCACTATGCCGTAGGCCTTAAGTGGTATAACCAATCATTCTGGAGGATCTTTCAGCCCAACTTATAAAATAAACGGGGGTTTATTTCTTACCAAAAATTGATGAATATGGAAAACTTATTACATGGAATTGAAAAAGAAAGAGGTTTCCTATTATGGTAGAATCATTGGATTTTCCACTTATGAAATAAAGACTCAGGAATACACATTAGAGGAAGAAATTGATCACAATCAAGGTCAACAATGGGGGGAGGAAGCTATTGTTGTAGAAAGTTTTCTCCATATAGCTCAAACAACAATCCATCAAACAACACTTAAAAATGATCCTACCAATAGGTTAGAAATTGATTAATGCTACTATGTAGACATGTTTTGGAGTCCCATTGTGATAGAAAAGAAGCTAGAAAAGATTGTAAACTTAGATGAGGTTATTTTTGAATCAGTGTAGGAAACCCAATGTCCTTCAAATTTGATCCAAAAAGCAATGAGGTTGCACAACTTGCTTTCATTTCCTCATTTACTTGCAAGGCACACCAAGGGAATGGAACCATTAGTTGATTATTTATAGTCACATGTTGCGACTTTTGTTGAATACTTAAATAATTTAAGGAAAACATTATGGATAAATCAACTGTAGAAGAAATCAAAAAAGGAAAAAAAAAGGAAAAAAAAGGATAAATGAACTAAAATAATATTAGATTTGGGAGTTGTAGTTGATAAAAAAATTATTAGAATGATTAAGAAACACACTAAAACACAATTTAGTGCACTTGGACTTTGACAATTATCAAGGAAGTTGATGATAAATTTCACCATAACTTTCAAGTAGGTTTGCAAATAGATTTGCACATGTACATGGGTGCCAATCTTGGATGCACAACATGGGTTCAACAAAAGGTTAGATAATGGGCACAAGGTTAAATAATAAGCAAAGGGTAAATGCACACTACATTCACCCAAAAAGGGCAGATGAAAATCCATTTCTATAGTCCAAATCTAGTGATTAAAAAAAAAAAAAAACACTTAAATGATGTTGAAGTTTGCATTTTTTTCCATTTTCAACTTCATACCACCATAATTATTTTTCTATAAAAAACCTCTAAAAATATGGGCCTTGAAAAAATCAAATTAGATATCGAAATGGACTTTACAAATTTGAAATTGTCATTTAAAATTTAAAAATTTTTGAAAGACTTTTTCTTGCTTGATGTTTTCATTTTAAATGTTATGGTACTTCAATGTGTGGTGGTAAAAAGTTATAGGTTTAGTTTCCAATTGCACTAGAAGAAAAAAATCCATAATCATAATTTTTTTGTGGCAATTTGGATAGTGACATTGAATGTACCATCTTTTGTAAAGTCCACCTTTGATTGAACATTTATCCTTTTGGTAATTTGTTTTTAGGGTTTGAAAGATTAAAATGTAGGTTTCAAATTTTCATCCCATTTTTGTCAAGTTTCTCAAATAGTTCTGAATACAATGCAACAATATTTGATTCACCTAGAAAAAATTGTCATTGTGACTTCCAAAAAGGTGAGTGTAGTGTGCTTTTATTCCAAAAGGGTGTTAAGTAGCAAGGTTGTTGGCGTTTGATGACTAAATATGAAATATACATATGGTCACCATTGGGAATGGCCATTACTACAAAATGTGGGTGGAATTCATTAGTCCTCCTTCACTAAATTAGTGAATTCATTGCTTCCCCACTAGGTTTTATTCACTATAACTAGTGAATTCACTCATAATCCATTGAAATCACTTGATGCACAAGGACACCTGTTGTTGTAGTGGGCATTAAAGGAGAACATGAACTAGGATCAACAAAAATAGAACCAAAGTAAAAGCACTTCAAGAACATGGAAAAAAAAGTTAGGAAAGTCAAGATGGACTTTAAAAGCACAAGTGGAAGTTCAAATTTGTTAAAACAACACCACAAGGACACAAAAAACACAACTAGAGTCCATAAATCAAGAAGGCCAACATGGATTTCAAAAACATGAAGAGCACAACCATAAATTTGAATTTGTTGATATAACACCTTAAGAACACAAAAAGCACAACCAAAAGCTTAAACTTGTTAAAACAACATTTCAAGAACATTTAGAAAACCAAAAGACCAAAGGACCAAAATATGCTATAGCAACAATAGACCTTTGAACTCAAAGTTTCAAGAACATGCCTAGAAAACTAGAATAGGCTACAACAACAATGGAGCTTTGAGCTTAAAGTTTCAAGAACATGCCTAGAAAACTAGAATAGGCTACAACAACAATGGAGCTTTGAGCTTAAAGTTTCAAGAACATGCCCAAAAAACTAGAATAGGCTACAACAATGATGGAACTTTGAGGTCAGAATTTCAAGAACATGCTTAGAACACCAAAATAACTTGCAACAATGGGCAAGTTCAAATGTGTCTTTTTCCTAGTGACATGATTATTTCTTCCTAGCAATGAACACCCAAGAAATCCCTTGCCCACTATTGTGCCCACAGACCTACAATGGATTTGGTGAATAAGACCTTCTAACCCATTACCATTGATTCTTTAGCCCTAAACTTTGTGAAGATTGTGGCCACATGTTCGAAATTGAACGGTCATTTGGGGGATAATTGTTGTTGATATTTTCATCTAGATTCTAGTGATGAGGTTAGAAGAAATCATTAAGGAACATATCATTGTTTGGTTTTAGGTGAGCAAGTAACTTTCATGGGTTGTCATGTGAAGTTTTTTTTCTTTCATTTTTTATTGCCAAATTTTTAAAAGGCCATAACTTGTTCACTTTTCATTTGATTTAAGTGATTTAAAGGGCATTGGGTGTGCCTTCTATTTCTTTGCACTTTATTTTTAGATACCATAAACAAAGGAGACAAATTGAAATATCTAGAATTGATCGACACACTAAATGTTTAGTCACCAACCTATTTACCCTATTATTGCTAAGACTAAGATCATGATATTGATACCATTTGATAAACTTAAAGTTGTTTCAATTAACTTCATTTTATGAATTAAAAAAGGAGCATCCATAATTGATACTTAAGAAGTTGTTTTAGAATCCTTGGATGTTTGGCCATATAGAAGGAAGGCTTTATACAAATTTACATGGATCATCTTCCCAAAATACATATAAATAAGCATCATGTGCATGGGCATTATCTTTAACATGATAAACAAAAGTCCAAGGTACATGACCTTGAAATGTTCAAGGTCAGCATTGTTACAATTGAGTTTTGATTCATGTTCATGCTTTCCATGATACAGATAAATGTTATTGGAGTCCGTACTATTTATGCTTTGCATCCATATTTGTCTTATTGTAATTATATGCTGATGCCCATTTGTACCATTGTGTTGAAATTCATAATAGTTTTTGTGCTTGTGGTAGTTTTAATGCTCATGATGTTAATTACGGAAGTCTTCACAAACATTCCCATAGGCAGAAGTTCTTCTGCCCATAGAAAATTTGCTCAGGTAACTTTTGCTCTTTGGAACAAGAATGCCCAAGGTAAGTCATATAGATGGGCTAGAGAGTTGGTGGAAAACAATGGGGTTGGGGGGGAGGGGGTATGACATATGGTTAGACTTTATCAAATAAAAATGTGAAAGAAAACTTTCCCAAGGTAGGGATAATTGTTGAATCAAGCTAAGTTATAATGAAGGGGCTCATATCAATGCTTGTCAACATAAAACAACTAAGGTGTACAATTCTTCAACAACTTTTTAATTTGTCAAACTAAATTGAAGTATTAGGTATGATGATAGCCCATTGGCCATCCCCTTTTAGTTTAAGGTATCAAAATAGGCCAACTAAAAGTTTATTGGGGGATGGGAGAGGGGGGTTGGTAGCTTGTCAAAATCAATTTTTAAAATGGCTTTGTGAGCATGATATAAGTTTGCCTTATATATCTACTAATGATGATACTTTATGGGCATCAATTGTCATAGAAAACACCATTTATCAACCGCATCATACATCATTGAACATTGTAGAATGACTAGATTTGTTTTGTAAATGTTATAAAACATCTGATGTAATAATTTGGAATACACACTTTTCATACTTATGTTTTTGTTTAGGTTTTCATATTTCTACTTGGTTAAGATACCGTTAAACCTAAATTTATTTTAAAGTTCATCTTAATCTTTGTGTGCATGATAATTTCCTGTCATGTTGAAGTTCATTGATGCTCATGACACAAATATAACCATCATGGTGAAAGATTATAAGATTAATTATACCAAATGTTCTAGTAACATATTAGAAACATTGTCATTTAAACACATTGAACAATGTGTTTAAATCACAAGGTTGATTTTATTTTTGAACCTAAGACATGCAAAAATAAGCAGTGGTAGTACTTACTTGTAAGAATATGTAGTGTTGCATTTGGACCCAATTCTAATACTTCAGCACAATAACTATATGCTCAATAGACTCCATATCCCCATTTGTAAGATTGGTAGTACAAAAAAAAATGGAAGACACCTGAAATAGCTGAACAATTAAAACAACAAACCAGAGAAAGCTTGCAAGGCAAGGCAAGGCAAGGCAATAGAACAGACAAATAACTGCAATCATGAGTCATTCAAGGTTTCCAAATCATAAGATGTTGCAACTTGATGTGGAAACTAGTGATTCACATGTAGAATTTCACTGTGCCAGTGATATTGTTACATACTTTTCCTATTAACTAATACCTACAAGCCAAATAATCATTTCCTTCTTATAATTTTGGTATTGTCATAAAAGATAAGAATTTTTTTTCCTTTTTTGAGTGAATTTTCATCACTTGGCAAACAAAAAAAAAGTTCCTGGGAAGACTTACACAAACAATTTTTGTGAAAAAAAAGTGCTAAAGTTGCCAAGGTTTGAGGAAAAAAATTCTGAAATTGTATAGGTAATCAAGATTTGAAAATTTTCAATGTAAGGATTACACGGGGACATCTCCCATCACAGGGGAGCAAGTTTTCATGTTGAAAAAGTCCCTTTGACAAAAAAAGTTGTCAATGGAAGATGATGTAAAAGGAAAACATCCCAATATCATCCAAAGGGGTGCTAAATCGAACCTAGGGAACAAAATAAATAACAATCTTGAGTTTGTAGCAATAAATTTTCCACTAGTTTTGGGGGAGCCAACTATTGAGCATACAAATGAAACCAAAGGAGAGAAGAACTTGAAGGAGATCTGGATGCACTCCCTGATCTCCAATGATGGGTTACTGCAAGGAGAGCTAGGGTTACAGCCAGAAGGCAGGCTTCGACTATCTCTCCAGCATCAGCAAGTATAGAAACCTTGCTTGCATTTTCAAGTTTTCTGTGGTCAAATCTTTAAGTTGAGTTGCAGACATCAAGCTATAAACTAGATAGGGGGGTCATGTAGCTGGGTACCTTGTACATTGCATCTCTGCAGCTTGGAGCATTGTAAACATGTAGAAGGTAGTTGCCAGTTGCTTGCTGGGTAGTGGGGTAAGCCGAAAGGCTTAGATGCCAGACTGCAGGTTCCAACTTCTGGTTTTCTCCAGTAATAATCAATCCACAAGTGTTGCTGCAAGAAAAAAATCCAGATATATCAGGACAAGGAAGAAACAACTTCCCAAGACAAACAGAGGCAATTGATTGTCTGTAATCTTATTCATCTGCAATCAGGAGAAAAAACATCAGGTTTGAGAGAAAACTGCTCACCACATCATTTGTATTGTGACAGGATTTCTTGTTGAAATAAGTAGACTGCCCCCCCATGGCTGATTGGACTATGCTTGGTGGCATGAGTTACAAAGGGAATGGCTTGGTCTGAGCACAGACAAGTAGCACCACACCCTGCCACTATAAAATGCCTCCTAAAAACTGGGAAATCAATGACCTGCATAGCAACCTAGTTTTCTAGGGGATATTTTCAGAGGATCTCTAATTTTCTCCAATTTAAAATTATTGATGATGGCCTGATAGGACTTCCAAAGAGGAGCTGCAATGGGAAACTGAACTGCTAGGAAGACATTTTTGAAGGTTTTTCTTCCACATCAGTACTCATGCTAGATGTGATACAGCTTCCGGAGCCAGTACTGCACCGAACCAAAAGCTTGATAGCACGCTTCTGAGTACCTTGAGTCACTTGAAGGCATTCCTGAAGATCAGCCTCACTTGCTAGTAGCATCCATTCTTCATCATCATCAAGGTACTTAAGATCAAAGGAATGACTTTCCAATTTCAGTCGGCATTGAATGTGATCTCTCAAATGCAAATACCCTGAACCTGAAGGAAACTTGAACCGCACTGTGTCTGTCCCCACTGTTGCCTTTACAGTGATTGCTGATGTTGTGTCAATTCTCTGGGGCCAAATTATTTTCTTAGTCGTGTCTCCAATGCCTGATGAAGGGGAGCTACAATCACTGATCCCATGTCCTGGAGATGCATCAAACTGTGGAGGGTCAAAAGCAGATAGGCCTGGACAACCTGCCACATCTTTTCCTTCATCACCACCTTCACCAAATGTGTAGTTACTAGATGATTCAGGTCTCTGTTCTCTGTCACCTGAGAGTTGGCCAGCCCTCAGTGCTGTGAAAGTGCATGCACCTGGGATGCACCTGGGATTCTTGTTCTCTTCCCCTTGGGCTACTTTCAACAAGTCTGCAGGTGTCTCACTGGTTACCAAGTGCTCCTTATTGACGTCACTATCAATGGGGAAATGAGTAGCCAAAGAAACTGACCAATTTCCATGCACAGGAGAATGATCTTCCTCAATGTGGATGCCTTTTACTCCTGCAACTGATGCATTATTGCCCATTAGGGTGTTAATGTGCAGAATTCCATTGGCACCCTGCACAGAATCTATGACACCTTGCAACTTCCTCAGGGATCGACTCACTTTGTTGATTTTTCTCGATGGCCACCTTGAAATGCCATGCTCCCGGCAGATCCTCTTTAGTGTTGTTGGGCACACTGCAACAGCCATAGGTCCAGACAAGTAGTCCCATATCACACATAGCCAATAGAATGCACTACCACTCAAAGAATATCCATTTCTAGCATTATGTTGCTGCACATGGAGCCTTATCCACAACAGTCAAAACTAGGAAGCTCAGGCATCAGCAGTTTCCAAATGGATATACACAAGATAACAAGTGGAAAAGGGACAAACCACCAATGCTTCTGGCTGCATCCTTGAGACTGCCAGTAAAGTATTGCTGGAGCACACTGAGAGCAACGGTCTTCTCAGCCATCCCACGCCTCCTGTCTAGTCTTCGCTTGTGAATTGAAGCATCTTGTCCTGAACAGTTGGATGCAAATGCGCAACCCATGTTTGTGACTCCGGCCCCCACAGCACCCAAAGACAATTGGTCAGACTGATAAGACTGTTGAACTTGCTGCAGTTGTGAAGGCTCCTGATTTTGTAACAAATCATTAGTCTCTGTATTACCCAGATGGCGATCCAATTGGTGTTGGTACTGCACAGGATGTTCACGTGTCTGGAGATGCAATCTTTGTTGATGATGTTGCTGATCCAATGAGGAGGGAGACACCTTGTGTGTCAAGACTGGAGTAGCAGGACCAAGCCCACATCCAGGCACAAGATCAACATCCTGCTCTTCCTTAGCTGAACAGAGCTTCAGTGGCTTGCAGTTAGCTTCAGCATCCACTGCAACGGCAACAGCTTCTTGCTCTTTCTCCAGCTCCTGGTCAGTAACAGTGCGCAAGCTTCTACAGACATGCTGCAATGTGATAGAGAGGGAGTTTAGTATCAGTTGCTGCTGTTGGCTCTCAACACAGCTTGGTGGCAGGAAAAACTCAAGAATGAAATCATCATTGCCTGTGTGAATGCTTCGCAGACGAATTGCGACAGCTGCAGATAGGCCAAACCATTTTGCGTAATGCCCAAGGGGGTACTCAGTTTTACTGTAACTCTTCACATCTTTATCAAAGACAGGTTGATTGGAAGAAAATGCTTTTCCTGGAACACCCTGTCCCTTCTCAATGGTGTGTTCCAAGCAGGCACGACGGAAACCCCACAAGTGACCATCACTCACATAGCATGGTCCATCACCTGTGTGGAGACTCATAGTACTTTTGCTAGTGCTGGTGTGGCAGTTGCATGCCTCATCAACATCAAATCGGACTCTGTTGCTGTCATTGTGAACTATAAACTTAGCACTGCCATACTGGCTTACAGGTACCCAGGTTTGGGCAAGGGGAAGCTCATGTGTCTCACACACAGCTGTCAAAACTTCTGCAATTTCTGCCACTACTGCTTGCCGTCTCTGCAACCGCATCTGCTGCACCATACACCTTATCAGCAACCATTTCAGCTGATTGTTCCAGAATTGTGTGCACAGGTTTAAGCAATCAGACGTTGTGAAGCCTTCAAAAACATGATGAAACAAAAAGCAACAAACTTAAAGGATAGAGTCTTCACACCTCTCCAGGTGCTGCAGGATCCAATCCATCAGGACAAGCCAAATCCACAGCCTGCATGTGCAAACAAACAAGCCTTTGCATCAGGATCCAAGTTCTTGACCACTTAGACAATGGATTGTGCTTCCTACCATTTGAGCTAGATGCAACAGATAGTATGATCATGATGTTCCTTCTCTTGTTCAATATCTGTTGTCTAACCCCTTCTTCTCTAGTTACCACAAAGCAGAATCAAAAGACAGACACAGTAGTTGGACATAGATTTGCCAGTGCTGGTAGACATACTACAGCAAAAGCCTGCTTTCCACAGTCAGGTTTTCACCCTGGAGATGCTGCTACACATTTCCGGTTGGAGAGTAGAACCCTGCTGTCTCCATGCATGGGTGGCTAGAGGAAAATTCTCGCTCCTAAAATCGACTCTCTGCTGCAATATCATTTTCCAATACATTGTGGGTAGGTAGTTCTTGATTCTGAACCCTCAGACTTCTGATGTTTGTTCTCGATGAGTGGAGGAGTTCAATGCGAGGACAAAAGGAGTGAGACGTGGGTGGTTTAGATCTAGATGTATACCCACCTGCAGAGCTTTACGGACGACGTCTATTTCAGGACGATATTCGACTTTTTCTGACTTCGAAACCAGCTCAATCACTGCAAGAGAGCTTCGTGAAACAGGATCCAGAACAGGAACAGCAGCGGTGCCACGCACATCATATCGTTGAGCTTCCTGGACTCGCACATACTCGTTGCTGCTGTATAACTGCACGTTCGGCGTCCACTCAGGCGCTTGGCTAAGAAACACGCGGCCCGGAAGATCACATGAGAATCCTCCTCCTCCTCCTCCTGCTGCTGACTCTTTGTCCGCAGCCGTAGGGAAGTCATACTTTTCTGAAACACTTCGGAACGACCATAGCTGGTGGTTCTTGAGCTCAAGAACATAAGGCTGGTCCCGCGTGGTTAGGCAGGTGGTCTTATTTGTATGCGTCACTGGCATCCAGACTTGCGCGAGAACATCCGGACGACATCGGCCTATGTACCTTACGGCTTGTAACAACCTATCTCGCAGAGAGAATGGAGCTGAATCTGTTCTCCCGCTTCTTCTCATTCTGCCTTCTGGCGTTAGAGCAGGACCTCTTCGTCTCCCTGGATTGCCATCCGTCCCTTGTTCCGGACATTGCACGAGAGTTGATTTTGAATCGATGAAGCTTTCCGTTTCGAAGCAGTGGCGACCGTCTGGCCCTTGATCTGCACAGCCTTTCGCAGGCCTCGTTAGTACACGGCAGAGCTTCGCCTCTGGTACTGTCTTTTCTGTCTTTACATCAGTTCTTGGCATCTGTGACGAGAGAAAGCTTGCGATATCACTGCCTCTGGGGCTGAAATACGAATCTGTAAACTCTGGAGATGGAAGACGAGTCTCAGAACAAAGGACCGCCTGCGGTTCTCCTTGTTGCGCGAGAATTGCAGGAGATTGTTCATCAAGAGCTTCAAGCAGATAGGTAGAATTGATGACAGTACCGCAAGGAGGGCAAGAAGGCGCAGCAGCAGAGGCAAACAGGCTCTGCGAGAAATTCATGAACGGAGCACTCAAATCGGTTTGATTGTTCGCCATAATCCAAGCTTCTCCTGGCAGCGGATCGAAATCCATGAGCTCGCACAAGATCATGGTGTCATCCATGATCTCTAACTTGCATTCTCCTCCTCCTCCTGAGTACGAGCTACTCACTCCCCCGCCCCGCGGCGGCGGCGGCGGCGGCGGCGACAACTGCTGCTGCCCGAACGCCTTGAAATCAGCCGACCGCCATTGCGGTATACAAGACTGCAAGATATTACGCTCGTTCGCTTGACTAACATCCATCAGAAACAAAAAAAACCAAACCAAACCAAACCAAACAAGAAAAAAATGAACTGCAAACAAAAACACTCTTACATCTCGTGCTCTTCTCTATTCTCCTCTCTTCTAACCGCAAACTCTTGAACGACAGAACAACATGGCAACAAAAAACGCCTCAACTTCCAAGCTTTTGAACTTCTTCACTTCAAATTAAAAAAACTGCCCGAAGAAATCACTAATCTCCCTGGGGCTCCAAATTCCACCATCTACAACACACCGCTCACAATTGCCGTGCACGGCCTCTAAAGCGCTCCACTCCAGCGGTTAACATTCGTCTGCTTCTGATGCCTCTTCCCGGCTGTTTTCTACCAACAGAGCATAAAACTCCTCAGAAAAGAAAAACAAAACAAAATCACCACTCCAGAACAAGTTCAATTATGGGAATTGCAAGCCTTTGCTAGTAGCAGTTGTAGGCAGCCGCAGTAGTACATCAGCAGTTGCACGCAGCAGCAGCGCCGATCGACCATCACCGCACAAACGCCGACAAGGAACAAGCGCGGAAAACAAACCCACGAGAGAGAGACGGAAGAGGGAAGAGCAAGGGAACCACCAGCGCCGTTAAAAAGTTAACTACAGAGCTAGTTAACAAACTGAGCTCCTGTGTACAAATTGCCTGCATCAGTAGTAAGTTAGTAACAAATCAAACTATAAACTACGCAATAAGTCAACTAACTGGTAGTTGCTTATGTTTGTTAATTTAACTGGAGACGTTGACAATGGCCTAGGTACTAGGCAATGCATCGTGTAACGTGTCCGGAGTCCGTATCCATTGCGTCAGTTAGTTTGTCAATTAGTGAGTTTGCAATAGGAAGATAATTCTTGGATTACATTTTTTTAAACCAGCGGAACGCCCCCCCCGCCCCCCCCCCAAACAAAGATTTTGAATTAAAAACAACCAAACCCGAAAAAGTTCATTTCAAATCGAAGATGACCAAACATGATTTTTTTTGTTTTCAAATTGAAAACAGCCAAACCCAAGAAAAGCTGTTTTCGAATCAAAGATGACGAAACCCACCCCCCAAGGAAAAAAAAAAAAGTTGTTTTTGAATTTGAAGAATGGCCAACCCAAGAAAAGTTATTGTTTTTTCCAATTGAAGACAACAGAAGCCCAGAAAATTGTTTCCGAATTGAAAAGGGACTCAACCCCAGAAAATTTGTTTTGGAATTGAAGATGACTAAACCCCAAGAATTTGTTCCCGAATGACAACGACGGAAGAAGACTATAGAGCATTGAGTCATGTGAACTTGCAGTTTGAGGTTTTGAAATTCTTATGAGGCTATCCATTCCGTCAATAAATTGCAATTGGAACTGTGGCCTTGTATCTTGAGGGAACTACCGTGGCTACCTTATCTAGGGTGAAAATGACAAAAATTTCTGATTGGGGGAGGCGGAGGAGGATTGGTCTCTCAATACATGAAGTGGAACCCCATTGAAATGTGAGAATAAATCCAAATTGCACCGCTATGCTAATGAAAGAAGTATACTAGGTAATTTCCTCTTGTCAAAGGTGCCGGACACCACCCAAATTCTTGGTACATAGCTTCCACAGGTGAAAGAAGTATACTAGGTAAATTCCTCTTGTCAAACTTGCCGGACATATGAACCACACTCTGGCCACTTACCGTCTGCCACAAGTTTGTGAGTAGGAACCCAAAACCAGGGTTTACGGCCCCCCAATGCAGAAAAAAATTAAAAATTAAAATAAAAATCCTATATGTGCTCCTAACTGTGTGCATGGGGGTTTCACTCTTGAACCTTGTGGGAAAAGAAGACAACATCCCCATGAAACTTCGTTGTGAAAGATTGCGGTTCTCTCAACCTTGAAAAAAGCCACTAAAGTTATACATGCCTACTAATGCTAAACTTGATCACCGACGGATGAAGACCAAGTGGCCGGAATACCTTTACAACTAGGCCCCCCCCCCCCCCCCCCCCCCCCCCCCTATTTAAAATATTTTTTTTTTTGCTTTTTTTTTTTTCGGGAGGTTCTTTTCTTTTAAGAAAAATATTATTTTTTTTTAAACAAAAGAGAGTTTCCACCCCACCCCCTT
>Ga0116231_10011998_pt1 | contig 13000 bp, 14 predicted proteins | sample S1TSphgellanicum_2_FD_89695 | JGI IMG/M metagenome (GOLD analysis project Ga0116231, IMG submission 89695) | Host-associated microbial communities from peat moss isolated from Minnesota, USA - S1T2_Fd - Sphagnum magellanicum MG | ecosystem: Host-associated > Plants > Peat moss > Unclassified... | reverse complement strand
GGAGCAGAGAGAGAGAGAGAGAGAGAGAGAGAGAGAGAGAGAGAGAGAGAGAGAGAGAGAGAGAGAGAGAGAACGTTATGTTGTTGATGACTTCCTTTAGTATGGAAGATTCTAGGACTGCTTGCAACGGGGAATGGAGTGCGCATGGCGGTTTTGTTTTGTTTCTAGCTTCTCGACTCGTGACACTCTGAAGCAGCGGAGACATCGGGAGGAGGAGGAGGAGGCGGCCTACTTGTTTGCCTGAATTTGACGAGTTCCGTGACGACGTGATGGTGGTTTATCTCTGGCACATGAACTAGAACAAGGTTTCACGGAGGAGCGTCGTCTTCTTCCTCTTACAGCTCTTCTTCAGGTGGCGGAATAGATGATTCTCTCTCTATATTACTGCTGGAATGTAGTGAAGGTAGGGAAATGGTCGTCGATTCACATCAGGAGGAGGAGGAGGAGACTAATCGCGATAGTTTTGTGACTGTGTGCAGATCGGACATGTTGGAGAAGAAGAAGAAGAAGAAGAAGAAGAAGAAGAGGGAGAGTGTGTGTGTGTGTGTGTTACAGCAGCAGGAGAGCTGAAGAATCTGCTTGTTGCGTGGGAATTGGAGATGGAGCATTCGTTGCATTCGTAGCAGGAATCTATAGTTTTCTCTGGGGCCATTAGATAGTGTTTCTCTCTAGAGCCACGGATTTCTCTCCTTTGCTCTTGAGCCGTGATCAGCACCACGGCCAGTCCCCCTGATGTATCCGTGTCCTCCAATGAGGCTTCCAGCCTCGGGCTATTCTCCTCCGTCGGTCACAGAACAAGGTATGTTTCAGAGCTCCGACCTTGCTGCTCACCTCGTCCAGTGAAACTTGAAGACTACTTGCTCGGATGCTGTGTCTATGTTCCTGGTCATGCATCATGCTGTGTTGGGTATACAGAGACTGTGTCGATGTGAAACCCTCCCCTTCCCTTCTTTGTCTGTCTCTCCTCGTGAAGAATGGAGATGGAAGTCTCACTTTCTGTCTTATTGTTTCTAGCAAGAAAAGAATTACAACTTTTCTAGGGGAAAAGAGTTTCTGCAGGATCAGATTAAGTTTTAGAGAGGCTCTTCACTACCATGTGAGAACAAAGCTCAAGTGAAGTCCCAGGGTTGGGCTGTTTTCTTGTTTATACTCTCTTTGCCTGGGACACACTGTTCTGGCATTTCTTGAAAGAAGACTGGCATGAGGGGCCGTTTTGCAGAGGAGCAAGTCTTCTTAACAGGGTACCTATCTAACAATGGGTGTGCTCTCTTGTGTGTGGAAAACAGAGAGAAGGTTTCTGAACTCCAAGCTGTGGCATGCCTGTGCTGGACCTTTGGTTTCCCTACCTCCTGTCGGTAGCCGTGTCGTGTACTTTCCCCAAGGGCACACTGAGCAGGTAAGTTATTGTGCTATCCCAGAAGTTCTCTTTACTGGACAATTTTCTCTTCCAATTTTTTTAGGTGTTTTCCAGCAGCTGAGATGATGGTAGTTTCATGAGATTCTGAGGTTTGCTTGTTTTGAATTGATTCTTGTGGTTCTAGGTGACTGCATCGACACAGAAGGAGTTGGATGCTCAAATCCCCAACTATCCCAACCTTCCCTCTCGGCTATTCTGTCTGCTGGACAATGTCACCCTTCATGTACGGGCCATTTGTGAAGTGGTGGTTTTTTCATTCTGTGCTTTGTTTTGCACACTTTTCTTGCAAGCATAATGTTTAAACCCACATAGCCCATTTTCTGTTTCTGCTTCACAAGTTCTTGATAGCTCTAGGGAGATTTCTTGTTATGGCAGAAAGGCCTGTCTGGGCTCTGCAATCAAACTTTTTTGAGTTCCTGACATGGTCTTAGTGTGTGCTTCTGCAGGCTGATTTGGAAACAGATGAAGTATATGCACAGATGACCTTGATACCTTTGCCTGCCTCTGTAAGTATCTTAATCTGAGTTGTTGCATCATGGAAGTCAATTGCTGGAATGTACATTATCATCCTTTCTCAAATCTGAGGGAGGGAAGTCCTACAGCTGATTTGCATTCCCTTGTTATAGCATCATCACTAGTATCTCAGTCCTTTAAACTGTGGCTCCCAGTGGTGTAAGTGCTCTGTCAACTGCTGTCAGGGTTCAAGATCAGATGGGCTGATTATGCCTATGCAATGCAGCAACAGAAGGATCCATTGTTGACTCAAGATTTTCCTCAGGCCAACAGACAGCCAACACTGTTTTTTTGCAAGAACTTGACTGCAAGTGATACTAGCACTCATGGTGGCTTCTCAGTTCCCCGACGTGCTGCAGAGAAAGTTTTTCCACCCTTGGTGTGTTGTCGTCCCCCTCCACTATCTTCTGCAATTGATACTTTTTCCTGTGATCTATGCTCTTGATTGATCCTGTGTAACTAAGTGATGTGTCAGTCAGCTTATGTGATCTTTTCATGTTAATATGTCTAGAGCCATGGGATGGTATGGCCTGTTATTCTTGGAACTTCCAGGATTACTTGCAGCAGCCACCAGCACAGGAGCTCGTAGCCAGGGACCTTCATGATCAGGAATGGCACTTCCGTCACATTTATCGAGGTGAGCAATGTCTGGAATTTTTCCTTTGGACTAGTGTTGGGGAATCAGATTTGCAACTTGATACTTGCTACTGCAGATTTTTCAGCAGCTATTTTATGAAGAGCCCTACTAGGAGCAACAATCTCAGCAGTACTTTCTTGTGTGGAACAGGCAAACCCCGCAGGCATCTTCTCACTACTGGGTGGAGTATATTTGTCAATAACAAGAGACTGCAAGCGGGTGACTCTGTTCTGTTCATACGGTAACGAGAATGCCTCCTCCCCCCTCATGTTTTGCAACAACTTGCATGCATCCATTGTGTTGCTTTTGTCCTGGCCACATACTGATTATTGATTGCAAATACAGGGATGACCAAGGCCAGTTATTGTTGGGAATTAGACGTGTTCAGAGACAGCAAACAATTATGCCATCATCAATGCTGTCCAGTGACAGCATGCATATTGGTGTCCTAGCTGCTGCCAATCATGCTGCAACCACAAACAGCCGTTTCACTATATTCTACAATCCAAGGTACTAACCCTGCTGTGGACTGCTGAAAGTCAGAAGCTTTTTCCATGACTGGTGGTTGAGAGTTTGTGTGAAACCTTGTGTGGCACACATGAACAAGTTGGAAATAACTAGTAATTGAAGGAAGGAGCAATTGATGTAGGAAGTAGTTGTTCAGGAGATTAGCCTTGACAGATTGATGGTCCAAGGTCTTTCACAAGTTTTTTCAATAACATTGTATGTGTTGTGAAAGTCTTTCTTCATGCTGTATGGAGAGGAAGTTGTACTGATGGTGTCTTTTCTTATGATTCTCACGGAACTAGCTTGAAGGTTGATCCAATATTTTGTACGTTCATATGGGTGAAGCATTGCATTTTCTGTTTGCATAACTTCTCAGTTTCATTCCTTCATTATGCTCTTTCAGGCTTTCATATGCTTACGTGATAATTTGACAGTGGTCCTTTTGATTTCTTCTGAACATCCTGGTTCCAGGCAAAGCCCATCAGAGTTTGTCATCCCAGTGGCCAAGTACTGTAAGGCAATCAACACTCAGGTTGATGTGGGAATGCGTTTTCGGATGGTATTTGAGACTGAGGAATCTAGTGTCCGAAGGTGAGCACCTGTTAAAGAAGTTAGAATACTTCAGCTTATTTCTATCAAAGTTTTCCTTTCCAACACTTCATTAATTGCTTGTCTCCAATTTATATTAACAGTTCCTGAGACATTTGTCCTTAAGCTGCAGATACATGGGCACTATTACTGGGATTGAGGACCTTGATCCCATCAGGTGGCCGAAATCAGATTGGCGCTCTCTCAAGGTATGTCAAATTGAAATCAACTGAAACTTTGTGAAAATGTTTGTGTTGCTTTGTCTGCACTGTAGATATTATGTCAAAGATTCTGCTTCAATGATGAGCACAAAGGACTTAATGAACAACACCTGGATTGTTGAGGCAAAGTTGTCCTGGGTATCCTGTCTTTGGGAAGTAAAAAGGATGTGCTGATTGGTGGAAGTTTCATGGGTTATTTTGCAGGTTGGATGGGATGAGTCTACTGCAGGTGAAAGACAACAGCGGGTGTCAATTTGGGATATTGAACCTCTGACCACACCATTTCTTTTGTATCCTCCTCCGCTTGCACTAAGATCCAAGCGCACTCATGGAGGCAGAGGTAAGGTCTGTGAGTCAGGTGTTCTGTACAGTGAAGTGAAAGCTATTTCAGATGATATGATTGGCTGAAATGCCTTCTGTTGCTGATTGAATTGTATCTCTGCCAGGTGAAGATGACATTGAGTCATTGCTCAATAAGCCACAAATGTGGGCTGATGGAAGTGACTCCCAAGGGGTGCTTGACTTCCACAGCCTAGCCATGGACTCCATGTGGATGTGGCCACCTCAGCAAAGGCTGGAGTCAGCAGTCCCATCTCCACAGAATGGGAATTACCGTGTGATGGCTGCAAAGGCACTTCAAGAAATCCGAACTGGACATTCCTCAAAGCAACTTCACCCTCAGCCCCTCCTGCCATCATCACCACAGTTACAGTTCCATCAACAGCAACAGAACCAACAGTCCATGCATCAAAGGGTTGATGCTCCAGGGCCACGGCTCCAACTTTCATTTAGTGGACCACAGTCACAAATGGATTTGGGGTGCTCCATGAGGCCAGCAGCAAACTATTGTGAATCAGATCTACAGATCGGTTCCTCATCATTTTCTTTGCAAGGCATGCTAGGAAGAGTCCAGCCCAGCAACCCAATAAGTGAAAATAATCAGTTTTTCAACATCCTGCAACCAAGCCAGCATGCAATAGAGATACAGGCTTCTGACCTTTTGGTGCAAGATTCTCAGGCATGAAGAATCCATCTACTTGCTTATTAATTACCTGATCTTTTAACTTGTCTGCCTCAGTTTTATTTACATGGAATGGGTCCAGCATGATCCACAGCGTGTATCATGCAGCTAACTGAGGCAAGGGTATATGCTGTCACAGGTGTCCTCACCCTGGTTTTCCACTATGCAAAACCAGATCCAAACTGATCCACAACTGATGGCAACTGCTCGATTGGGGCAAGTGGACAAAGCACCCTCTTCTCAAGTGGTTGGTGCCTTAACACATCCACAAAACCATGAGGTCAATGCTCAGGCTGGCCTCGTTGAACATCCACCTTTGGGGTTTAGTGAAAATGACCAGGATGCTGAGCAGTTGCAAGCAGACCGCAGCCATCTCCTCTTTGGTGTTCCAATTGATCAACCCCTGACTGCTTCAGCTTCCCTCACCTCCTGCACCTTTGAAAAGACCAAGGAGCAGCAAAATGGGTTTTCTGGCAGCAGCAATGTGCTGCAAGGTTCACTTTGTCCACAAACCACACCAGACCTCCCAACCATTCCATCTGGTGTTATATCTAGTGGAAGCTTGGATGACAATGGGTTATACCAGCAAAATTCTGATGCATGGCCTTCCATGCAATCTGCACCACCTCTGCGCACATTCATCAAGGTAAATAGTTTTCAATCCAATCCTGCAGAAAGCTTCTATGGAGCTTAAGGCCAATAGAAGGCTTGCATTCAGATGTGAAGTCTCATGAATTTTTCAAGCCTTCCTCAGACATCAGGATGGTCTTAACAACTCATACATGTTAATGCAAGTGTTTGTTGAATTTACATCGATGGTGTCTGGATTTATCCTGCCAGGTGCATAAGCTTGGGATGCCTGGAAGATCTTTGGACATTAGGAATTTTCACAATTATGCAGGGCTGCGCAGTGAGCTTGCATGCATGTTCAACTTAGAAGGCATACTGGACGGACCAGTAAAATCAGGCTGGCAGCTTGTATATGTGGACCATGAGAATGATACACTCTTAGTTGGTGATGACCCATGGGAGTAAGTCCTTCCTGTTTCCAACTATGGTCTCTCCAAGGGCCTGCCTTCAACTTTATCTATGCTCATTAGGAAGTGTGGTTGATTCAGCAGTTATTATGCTAGATTTTTCTTGCTCCTGTTCTGTGTAGTTTAGGTTTTTTTTTTGAGCTTTACCATTCCTAGTATGGTTATATTATTATACTACCTTTGTGTAGATTTTGTTTGAGCTTATTCTTTGTATAGTAAGGACACAGTGCCTTTCTCTAACCTTCTCTGGTGGAAGTCTATCTGATTATTGCCATTGTGATGACATTACAGGGAATTTGTGAACTGTGTGCGATCACTCAAGATACTATCACCATCTGAAGTTTTGCAGATGAGCAATGATCAGTTTGAGATCCTGGATGCAGTACCAATGCAACAGCATCAACCAAGCAACAGCAACAACAACTCTGAGGAGACCCATACTCAAACCCCTACCCCAAACCCACAAATGGGTCCCTAAATACCCATTGCAGCTCACAGTACTGCAATGGCAAGAGACTGATTGAGCTTGTCTTATACAGATAATTTATTGCTGAGATTTGATTTTTGCCCACAGATTGGTATGTTTGGATCATCCACACTGGTCTGCGGTGTCCAATGTACAGCAGCAACTTTGTTGCAGACCTGTTGTGCTGCTCGATATGTAAACTTGTCTTGAAAGTGTAGTGAGGAGAGAAAAGGGGAACAAACACGAAAGGCTGTGTGCAGTTATGGAAGAGGCAAATACATGAAAGGGTTCTGTAAACTTTGGCCTGACAGCAAGAAAAGCTCAACTGGTGCAAGATTTGCAGTATGTTTGCTGGACTTGGTACTATACAGTGCATGAAGTCTTGAGATCCCTTACCAATGTTGGAGAAGTTGTGACGGGAGTGAAAACTTTGACCGCTCTTGTGGGACACATTTCTTTCCTGGGTGCTGCTGTTGAGCTTCAACACCTACCTGAGTGCTGCTGCAGTGCTATCAAGTCATCTCCATTGTGGTGCAATCAATAACCTTTAGGAATGTTATAGAGATGGTTGTGGACCCAGTTTTCTTGGAGCACATGCCCTGTTGTGGTGGACATGTGCATAAGCTTTTTTCCCAGTAGAACCACACTTGTAGAGGGAGGTTGCTCTTGCCGTTTGCTTCCAAGCTTGCGGGCAGTGGCAAATGCCTCAATTCTTCTGTACATAACAGTTGTTGCAACTCATGCTGCGTGCCTCTTTGTTTTTGCTTGCTTTTTTTATTTTCGTAAAGTGCTGTCGTGTGACACATTGTAACAAGTAAAGTCCCTCTGATGAGAGATAGATACAGAACTATTAGAACATGCTTTCCATCATCATCTTCCCCTGGAGTCCATGGATATTACTCCTGCACCATTCCTTGGTGCCTGAAGCATTAGCACCACCATTGCATGTGGGCTCCTCCATTCACATTCCCTTGCATGTGAGGCTGGCCATCAATGATGGAACTGGGCCATTGAAGTGAGTAGAATAGAGTACCAAGGCAAATGCCACAGTTTGCTGACAGTAGTAGTAGTGCGAAGGTTTGTCATGCAGATCCATTCATTGCCCTTGCAGACTGCAGCTGCTCATGCTGTGACATCCACCATATATCACATCTTCAGAATAAATTTTTGTTCATTTCTTCTCTGATGCACTAATCAAACCTAGCTCACATCTCAGAGAATTCTTTTAAGTGATTTACTGAACCCCAAAAATTCTCTCTGAGCAGCTTCTCAAGTGTTGAAAGCTTCGCAAGAAGATTAGTGAGTTTTTATCACAATCTACTCCACTGTTGTCCTTCTAACCCTCAAGTGTAAACCTACTGTTAGCAAGACATGAGCTTGGGATATTCTTGCTGCTTAACTCTACTTTTCAAGAAGGGGAGCCTCAAAAGTGTCCAGTGAATGTGGTTTACTGTAAGCCTTTTAGACTAATATTCAATCAGAAGTCCTTAGTATGGCAATGTTGCTCATTGTGCTATATAACAGTTTATTGGAGAAAGGAGGATAAGGTGAGACAAGAGGGACAAGGTTTCTTCCTCAAATATTTTATGCAAATTCATAATACTATTGATTGTCACAGTTGTAACATGTAATGTAATATTGCATGTGGAGCTTCATGACTTGATAACATGCAAGTTTGCAGTCAGAGGCAGTTGTGATAGAATTTTACATTGAATTTATAGTGACCCTTCAGTAATGTCTGTGGTCAGAGTACCACACATTTAACAATTGTTTGACATGTTCAATCATTTCCAAGTTCCATGTATACACTTAGTTCATATTTTAACATTTCTATACCAAAATATACCAATATAGGAACTTTCAATACCAACCCAATTCTTGCAAAAGCCTAAAGGTGGTTCACATTCTGTTTTTGTAGTTGTGCTTATCACTCCACCACAATCACTTCAAAGTTATTGGAGCAACATGTCTTTACAGCATGCATGACAATCAAGGAGCTTGTCGGTCAGCTGGAAAAATTCATGAAACAATCTTCTATTCCAAGAAGGTGTAAGGTTACAGGAAGAAATTAACATCTACTTGCCTGATTTGATCAAAAGGGAAAATGAAATTGTGTTTTAGATCCATGACAGAATCTTGCTCCCCCCCAACCTGTTGCACCAATGGTCCTACAAGAACCTTGCTTGTGTGGTTGGTCTTTGATATTTGGTCTTTTGATCATATTAAAAGCTTAGGATCAAAAGTTGCGGTTATGGTTTTTTCCTTCTACCTTTTATCCTCTCCCCTCATTCCTTTCTGCCCCTTGATAGCTAGAGAAGTCTATAAACTGGAATGCAATTTAGCATCCTGAGATTGGACTGCATAATCTCCCAGCAGGTGTGTTATACTTCGCAACACATTCACAAAGACACTGTCTAGTTTCATCAATAACGCTTCAAAAACAACTTACAGACAATCGTCCTGCTCTCAGTATTCAATTATGAGGATTTGATTGAAAGAAAGAAGGTTCACTCAAAAGCCCACTGATTCTCCCGTCTCACTTCATCTTCCTCCTCTGGTGTGAAATCATTCTTGATGTTGAAGGTTTTGCGGATCTCCTCAGGGGTCTTGCCCTTGATCATATCAGCAACTGTTTGGCATGTCAGATCTAGGAGATTCTTTATGTTGAGATAATTTGCAGCCTGTTTCCATACCACCCCAAATTCAAGTAAACATCCCATGCATTATGTAAATCAATCCTACAAACCACAAAAAAACATAAATGGCTGAAGTGGATACTCATCTGCATTCTACCAAAGTATGTAGACTTGCTGGCCCCTATTCAGATGTAGAAATGGCACCAATGATCTCCATATGACAAAGTTGATTTGCCAGCCTCTGTTCATTCACTGTCAGGCTAATAAAAATAAATATGTTTTCAATAGAACCCACACACATACAAAACATCCAAACCCTTATAATTTCATAATTACTGAACTTGCAGTTCAAGCTTATCATGACCACCATTCCAATTCGTTCAGGATAAAGACATCAAAAGCATAATGGGGCAATGCTGTTGCATGTGAGCAAGGTTTAATGCAGGCACCGCAAGTTAAACCTTGAATATATCTTGCCAAAGCTTCCACAAATTGCAATTCCTTCCTAACAGACTAAGGACCATAGATTTTCCGGCAGAAACCTTCATCAACATCTGGCCAAAAATTTGTGAAAACCCTAAAATGGACAGTCCAAAAAATCCAAGCATAGTGTGCATGTCATAGAGCTTCTCTGGAAGTTTTTTTTCAGAAGCCAAAACCAGCAGAGTCAGAGGAGCTTATTCCTCCCAGAAAGCACTACAGAAAGTGACAAATCATCAGAGGCACATTGCAGTTTAATCTCCACTTTGTGGCATATTACACACTCCACATAAGGATCAATGCAGAATACAGTTTCTTTCTGTTCACGGAGCATTTTCTTGGGGGAAGCAATCGATCAGGGTGTAGAGTTTAGGGTAGCCACTTGTCTCCACCATGCTTCCGACACGGATACTGCAAGAAAAATAAACTGACAATGGGATTCACAAAGCAAACAAACAAAAAAGGGGGACAACTGTTGTTCCAGAAGTGCTGTTGCAGCTTGCTTACCAAGATGAGGTCAAACAATGTAGCCTGGTCCACCTTCACGAAGTCCAGATCCCACGCCTTGATTTCGTCCTCCGAAGTAGCAGGTTTGTCGTCGCTAGCCTTCTGATTATCGACATGGTACTTGCAGTACTCAATCACTTTGGCCAGAATCTTGCTGGAGACATTGGGGAGCGGAATCGGATGATCCATACCCGTGTCCTCGATCATATTCTTCACAGCTTGCGATTCGAACGCCACAGCCTCTTCCACTTCGAACATCTCATCGTCCGAACTCTTCAACTTCACTCGCTTCTCCGCCATCACTCACCCGCCACGACGAAGATTTGGTCTCAACCCCCCCGCCACCCAACAACATGTAGCGACAAAAAGAATCCAAAGCAACAGCCCAAAAATCTGGCCCAAAAACAAAAAAGCAAAAAAGCAAATGCAGAAGCCGAATAGCCACAGCAATGCAACTATTTACAACAACGTTCAGACATACAGACACACAAAAAAACAGTTTCAGGGTTCAAAATTGCAGAGATTTGTATGCAGGGCAGGCATAGCAAAGCAAGCAAGCAAGGAAGCGGGCGTAACTGTTGGCGGACGGACACAACACTGGAGGATGGAAAGGATGGGATGTTTGCGACCAGCATTTTAGGGTTTGATGTTCGTCTCGCACGGGAGGCAGGGCGGGAGGGACGGAGGGCTCCAGCGTTTGCAATTAGGGCTTGACGTAAAGCACTGCCTGCATTTTTCCTTTGTATTTTCAGCTCCCTTACCTGCTGCCTCAAGAAACCTGTTTTCAGCAAGCGGGGTCTTCTTCTGTGGTGGGAGGTACCAGTCAGGCTGTACTGGGATGTTCTGACCAGCGGAAGGTACCAGCCAGCCTGTCTAAATTAAAGAGTGAAAAAATCCCAGCTCTGCTTTTTGTAGGAAAAGGGCCTGGCCTGAGTATCCAGGCCCTTCTTCTATACGTAATAAAGTATGGACAAAATCATTTTTTCAACTTGGAGGATAAAGTGATTGATTGAAGGCCACCAACTAGTTTGCCATAGATTGAAGATAGATTGAAGATTCAATGTGTTTTTGTGGGTTGCACAATATGATGACTTTTCAACTTTGTACCTATTTGGGCCATGAGTGAGTTTACAATGAATTTAACGATTTGTTTGATTTCCCAATGCAATCAATTGAAGCGTTGGGGAGTGACTTCGATGAAGCAACTTTCCACCACCTCAAAACTTGAAAGCTTTAAGGTGTCTTGTGATTTTGATGAAGCAACTTTCCGTTGCCTTAAAATTTCAAAGCTTGAATGTGTGGTGCAAGACATCGATTGAGAACCTTGACTATGAATGTGGTTATTCAAAATAGGCAATAAACTAGAGTGAAGGAATATTTCACCTTGGAGTGATTGTTACCATTTCAACACTATAATATTCCATTGGGGAAATTCTAATGAACTAAATTGAGTGATGAAAACATAGTTGAATAATTTTTTAAAAATTAAACTCATATAATAAAGTTAAGCAATTCAAACATAAGCTGGCCTTATCACAAAAAATATTCATCCAACTCCATCAATGATTTCTAGATGATAAAGACTAAAATTTAAACATATACAATTCCAATTTTTCCTTGAATCAATTAAGGACAACCTTTGCCTTTATGTTCATTGTTTCTTTGTTATACCCTAATCATATTTTCATACAATTGAATAACCAAGACCCATTAGTGTTGTGACCATATAGAGCCCCACTTTTAAAAGGATTTGCTACCTTTAAGGAAATGAAACAATGACTAAATGTTCTTCCATTCTTTCACCTACTAATAATCCCTTTCCAAATTTTGAAATTTACAAAATTGAGCTTTGCGTTGTTGCGCATTACTAGTGATGATCAACTATTTTAATTTTTTTTCCTTATGTTTTCATATGGCATTTAATAATTGATCATTAATGTTTATGTCAACGTTAAATTAAATTTAAATTAATATAAATTTCATGGACATGAAAAGACTCATGTTAATTTATTTATTCATATCCATGTTGGTGGATAGGGAAAAAGAGTGAGATAGTTATAAAATGGAGATAGTTATTAAAAAAAAGGTGAGAGATATTTATTAAGAAAAGTTTATAAAAAAAGAGAAGTAATTAGGTTTGAAAATCAGGTAATTATTTCTGAAATTGTCCTTTGGAATGGGTCATGGGTTATTTACTATGGTCATTGTTTTTTTTGCCTTTTAAGCTCTAAAAATAGATAAGTGGAAGAAAATGATTCAAAATTTCCCAATTATTTCAAAGATCTACTGCATTGTTATGCATTCCATTTTCTCTTTCATTCTTGTGAATTTTTTATTTAATTTCATTTTAAAATATTTTTAAATTTGTTATATATTAAGTAAATGAAGTTACCTAAAGTGCAATTATGTCTAAAATTAATGTGAATATCATGGCATGCACCTCATATATATACATATGTATGTATGTATGTGTGCATTTTTTACACCTTGGTTTATATTCAAATGGGTTACATCAAAAAATTGTTTGAATAGTATCACATTGAAAACTTTTTTTTCAAAAGTTATAAGAACAAATATTATATACAGAATATAAAATAAAAAGAAAAAATGTAAAATAATCAGATACAAAGGATATTTCATGGGTTTTTTTTTAAATTCCAAATTTACAATATTTGACAAAAAAAACTATAACCTTCAAACATTAATAATTACTTTATGTACTAGTGCTACATAGTGTAACCAGTTATCAATTTCTTTTCTTTGAAATTGAAAAGATTTTCTCCCCTGCCCAAAAAATGTTTAAAAAGATTCCCTCCCCTCAATAAGTACAGCAAACCGCCCTTTATAATCACGTCCTTGGTGACCACTTTTTTTTTTTTTTTTTTTTTTTTTTTTTTTTATTTTTTTTTTTTTATTTTTTTTTTTTTTTTTTTTTTTTTTTTTTTTTTTTTTTTTTTTTTTTTTTTTTTT
>Ga0116231_10011997_pt1 | contig 13002 bp, 10 predicted proteins | sample S1TSphgellanicum_2_FD_89695 | JGI IMG/M metagenome (GOLD analysis project Ga0116231, IMG submission 89695) | Host-associated microbial communities from peat moss isolated from Minnesota, USA - S1T2_Fd - Sphagnum magellanicum MG | ecosystem: Host-associated > Plants > Peat moss > Unclassified... | reverse complement strand
AGCATCAGATTTGACTTGATCAACCTGCCAAACGACATACAATACAAACTTCAGAGGGAGTAGGTGCAAAGTCTCACCCAATCCATAAATGTTAGCCCCACAAAATGAAACACATTCAAACTCTGGGTCTCAGAACTTTACAATTTATGAAATGGGTTTTAAGCATTTAACAAGTGGCGTGAAGTGAAGTGAAGTACAGCGCCCTCCCCTTCTGTTCTAATAAGTTAGCTTTTTGGGAAGCCATAGTCCCCACATCCCCATTAGACTGCAAAATTTAAGTAATAAAATTTGCAATGGTTGTTTTTTATAAGGGGATGATGGCACCCCACCCACAACATAACATTGCAAGTTCCTTTCAAGGTGGTGGTGCCAAGGAACAAAATTTGTGCAAAGCTTAGTTTACTAATAGTCTCTCACCAGCTAGCTGCTGCCTAGAGACATGGGGTAGCCTTTCAGTTTGCAAACAGCCACTGCCACTTCTTCTTCTTCTTCTGGCATCACAAAAGTTGCAGGCTAAATGACAATCACTGAGCAACACAGCATTCAAAATGTTTTGCTTTTTCTTGAATTTTCTTTTCTTTTTTCTCTTTTCTTTTTTTGGTTTTTGTTTTGGGGAATTGGGTAGGCTAGTGGGAATTTGCAACATGGAAGTTGATGAGCTAGCTGTTGTGTGTGTGTGTATGTGTGTGTGCAGAATGCCAAGTAGAGAACACAACAGAAGCAGGAATTATTTTGTGAAAAGCTAACTGCAAGCCCATATGAACTCACAATTAACTATCAACAAGTTAAGCACAGGTAGTCTTTGATGGATAAGCACTGGCAACATGGGCAACATGTGGGTTGCTTTGGAATCGTACTCAACATCAGAGAAAAAAAGGAGATGGTAGTAGCTACACATGAAGATTGACCCCATTTGTCATGCTTCGTCAGCATATCATATATGGCTCAATATGGTTCAGGTTTCATCATTCACTTCCAAAGCATAGAAATGTGTGAGATGTACCTTTTTTCTTAATAATGTTTTCAAGCAAAATTCAAAATGAGCATGTCCTTATCTGTCATCGGATTGATGGGGATAGCAATGCAAACACCGATTCAAAGCAATGGAGAAATTGAAGTATTAGACTTACTTCCTTTTTTGTTCACATTTCAACTTCCATCTCCATACGTCAAGTATAGTTCATTATATGCCATCAATACTCAGTCACACCATTTCTTGGAACGAAGATGTGACGATGGCATACCTTCCATCAAGAAATAAATGGAGTTCTCTTGCATGAGATGTTGGCAAATGACTAACAAAAACATTACTCAAAATTTGGTCCTAAGAAACTAGTTGAATAATTGTTCACTCTACATATGTCATTTGTATCTCTTGTTGAAAATAAAATGTCTTTTACTCTCTTTTCTTCCGTGAACTATTTTGTCTAGACAATATCATTGTATTGTCAATAGTAATGTATGTTGATGTCTCCAACTTGCTAAAATTTGTTTTCATAGTCACACCTTCATAATAGAAAACATTCAATAACATGATGACCTTCATAATGTATCACATTCTTGGATAATCAAAATCTTGAAGCTTCAAACTTTGTCTAGAGTTTGAGTATGCCTCTTGCTTATATGACACTTTGAAACTCCAATTTTTTCATATTACAACGGCAATTAATTTGTCAAAGCGTTGGGACCCATGCAAGTCTTGGTTGTGAGGGGGCACCTTCAAGAAGTATAAATTAAGTGTTGTACAAGTTGAGGTCTTCAAGTGAGAGAATGTGAATGAATCAAAGTTTGAGGATTCCTCCATTTTTCTACATGTCTAATGAAGACGAATTCTAACTTTGTTTAAGATAATCCTCGAGATTGGTAAAGTGTCACTTTACTCTCGTACAAATCCTTTGATTCTATCTAAAGAAGTATCAACAAATGCCAACAAGTACTTTCTACCTTGTGTAAACACATGCAAATCCAATGGCAAAATCTGATTTCCAAGGAAAATAAAAACATAAGTTCTATTCTCCAAAGCAAAATCCAAAACCTTAAAGAACTTAAGAAGGTAATCTCCAAACAATGTGTGCTCCTCACATATGAAGGTCAAGTTCAAATTCAAACTACATTTTGACCAATAATTAGCCAATATTCTAATCAATATTTACCCAAGATATTGGGCAAATTCAACAAGATGGAGAAATGCAATTTAAGTAGACAAACATTTCTAAAGTCTTTAAAAGAGGTTTATATTTCTAATTCATCTTCATTGCCACATTTTTTTCATCACATTTTTCAAATTTTACATATTTTAAAGATCATGTATGGTCATGGAAGGTAAAGTATGTTGCAAATTTTTTTTATTTGAAGAATTCAATATTCTTTCCAAAACGTGACATTAAACCTTAATTTGCCACATTATCTAAAATATTACACAATGATAATAATTTACACTTTTTTCCTTTCCTTAACATGTAAAAGCACACTACAATAACATGCCATTTTAAACAATTAATATTGACATATAATTAATATCTATCTTTGGAAGAAAGTAGTTTGTTTTGTTTTGTAGTTATGAGATCCATTGGATTGGGATGCTTCAGATTGTGTTCTTGGTATCTTTGGAAAGCTCTCAACAAGGAGGTGTGCATGGGCTTGGTCCCATGACGTTTGGACTTGTAGTGCAAAAGTTTTTGAATATTGAATGATTTTTTGACTGAAAATTAAACTAAATCATAGCTGAAAATCTCGTCGGAATTGGAATGTGCCTTTGATGTTGTTGGAAAGATCTTGATGAGCAGGATTTAATGGAATTTATTTGGTAAGATTTGGATTCAGAATGTGGGAGATATTGATTTTTAAGTGATTTCTGCAACTGAAAATTCAAATAAATTCCAAAAAACCAGGTTTTGGAAGGAAAAATCGGTTGAGGATGTGGTAACACTTGAAGGCTTATCATTCAATTCAAGCATGATTTCCTTTCATATTTGGCTGTTCAAAAATTTGATACATACATTGCAAAACAACGTTCACATGTTGAGTTTCATTATTTTGTAATGGGTTCACACTTTGGCCAATAGCACAGGCCACGCTAGTTAATATTACATGCAATTAGCTTGAATTATGGTGGCAACCTTTTGGTAATCCAATCAATTGAAAGGTTTGGAATGTGCATGATAACTTTTGAAAATTAAAGTTCATTTTAGCTAAAGTTGATGGGTGTAAAATACAAAAACACACCCCATGGTGACCTCGTTTGTGTATTTGGTTTAAAAGCAATGAGCAAGCCATCAAGTTGATGTGGGAAAACAAGAAATTTGGTTAGTTTTCAAATTTCAAGGCATATATATATATACATGATTCTAATTTTTATGACTTTAAAAAAATGTCACATTACACTATTATAAATATTATTATTGTTCATGATTATGTCATTTCCAAAAAAATTTGAAAGTCATTTGAAATAAAATTAAGCAATGGAAACATTGGTTACATTGTTTTAAAGATGATTTTGGGTATTGCATATTCAATAGATTCATAAATCAAACTTATTCAAATGTTCTAACTTCTAATTATATGTTAAAAACATTGTTGTAGAAGTACACCAAACATTTTCAATATTGATTTAGTTAACGTTTAAAAACATGTAAAATTAAACATTAGTTACACATGCAATGGGTCATCTTATTATGTTTTGCACTTGATCCAAAGTCAATTAAAGAGGATTGGATACATTTAAATGTAGAAACACACATTTGATCCTTAATAAAGTGTTAGGGAAATTTGAAAGCTATTTTAATATCAATGAAGGAGCCCATGTTCACATTTGCAATTCCAAAAAAAGGAATAAGGACTCCATGATTCGTTTTTCAATTGACGCGCTCCCAAGTCCCTAGTTAGCCCCAAGTTGGGGTTAAGTCACTCAAGTTACAAAAGTATGTGAGACTCGGGGGGCACGCTCCCAGCTTCCAGCACTAAAGGGGGGTGAAAGGGGTGTGCTGAAAGCTCCGGGATTAGACTAGGAAAAAGGACAAGCTTACTTAGTTATTCGGTCCTGCATCCAAATCCAATCAACAAGTTGGTTAGAACTCATTCTGCACACTTTCAATGTTGGGACAAGCCACGAGCGACCTTGGACTCACTTGACTCACCACAGCCCGGACTCGAGGGAAGCCATCACCTTCCCCTATATAGTATTCTTTGTAGCTCTCCACCGCACTTACATCCAAATGGCTCTTTTTCCCGGGACTCTCAAAATGGAGTCCCAAAACTGTCCCGGTTTGGACTCCCAAGACTTTGGGCATTCATAACTCCTTGCCCCAAGCTCGGATCGGGACGAGGTCTAAACCAAAGTTGTAGCTCTCCTCGAGAGATTTCCAACGGTGTGTCGCACTTCACCTGCATGCACCAAAATCGGGTCGATTCCTGACTTTTAGTGGTCGGGAGTCAAATTGGCAATTTGACTCCTGGCCCTTCTTTCGACCATAACTTGTGCTACAGATGTCCAAATGGCTCATGCGAGATCATTTTGGACATTTACACTTGAAGACCTTTCCAATGGTATAAAGAAGGTCTCAATGCGAAGTGTTTTGACCCCTGCAATTGCGCTCTAAGTTTTTGGGAGTCCCAGAGAACTCCCAAGTCCCATTTTCGGGAGTGTGAGTGGCGACCTCACACTTCCCTCAAAGTGGGGTTGCGACATCAATAGTTTTATGAATAAAATCTACATGGAACAATTTTAAATGAGAAAAAATGAGTAATCAAAGTTAAAATAACTTGTGTGGTGGTGGTCATTTTTCACATGCATGTATTATTATGCATCAATATTTTTGTTTACAAGCATAAATACAAAAAATGCCTAAATAAGCTTTTATGGACAACTGAACATTTTTTTGGCATGATTATTTTGTACACTTTTGATTTGCACTTAGAGCTAAAAATTTCAAACATTTTAAGATTTAATGTGCCTAATCCAACTTCATCACACTACTTAAGCATGTGCTTACCTAACTTTTAAACTTTAAATTTATGTGCTCTTATATTGTTTTGAAGTATGGTTTCATTGTAATGTCAAAAGTATTAGACAAGGTTAGCTTATCATTTCATAACAATAAAATTATATGCAAAAGGGATTAACACCAAAAGTCATAATTTTCCCATAAAGGAGGGAGGGGGGAGGGGGGGTGAGCTTAGGGTCAAATCAAAATCTAACACATTTCACCCACTAACATTAAACAAGGTTTTAAATTCTTTTTTCCCTTAATGCTGGTGGTAATTCAAATTTTAATTCAATTGTAAATTTGTTTTCATTGTTGTTGGAGCTTTATTATTGTAATGTATAATTATTAAAAAAAAAACTCAAATCACTTCTACAATAAACTCTTAAATTCAACATTTGAAACCCATTTTTAATGAAATTTGTTCACTTGGCAAATAATCAAGATTTAGGGGTGAAAAAAGGTTTATAATTAGAAAAAATGCCCAAAGGCAAGGTTACATTAAAGATGACTTAATTAATATGTAAGAAGAAACATTTATCTCATGAAACTAGATAGTTACATATGATTAGATAAATTTGTCACGTGTAGACTTTGCATGTTAAATTATGATGTACATTATTGCAATCTTCATATTCATAAAATCATGTTAGGGAGTAGTTTAAATATCATTTATATTAATGTAGCTTGTGTTTTTGGCTGAAGTGTGAACTTAATACCCAAATAACTTTTTCTTTCAAAACCATTTTTGGTAATTTAATTGAATTTCCAATGACAAAACTACTAAAATTTCAATATCTCTTGTACCTTAGGTCTACAGGTTTTCACATCACCTACATTAAATCTTATTAAAGGTTTTCCAACAATATCAAGAGTGTGCTCAAATTCCCCTTAAAAAATTGTCCAACATTAAATAACTTGTCAATTGTAGATCAAAACATTATGAAACCAACTTGGAGCACCCCTAATTGAAGGCTTTCCAATAGTGACAAGAATGTAACAAGAGGCAGCATGGTTTAGGAGATTTCAATGTGACAAAGAAACATACAACCTTCCTTCATATATCTATACAACCAATTACAATATTATACATGATAACCATAAAGGCACTAACCAAATCAACTATAATTATGGTCACCTTGGAAATGGTTGTGGGTTTTACTTACCATCAAGATGTGTTAAATGTTTCCTATTAAGCCCATTTAGTTATCATAAAGATCACTATCTTAGATAGTCAAAATATTCATACAAATACCTTTTTGCCTAGGGAGGATTGGACAACCATTCTGGAAAATTAGTAATAATCTTATGTGACATTCTATAGGAAAATGCCACTTAATCATTCATAGTTGCAAAACTAATATTTTCACGTGTTCGTGCACCTGTTATATTATATAACATATAATGGACATAATAACTTGGTAATGTGTCCTTAAATTTATTCAAATTTTTATATTGTTAATCCATGTGTGTACTTGAGGCTCAAATCTTGAAGGAAGGTTAGGCAATTTTGTTGCTTTCATTATAATTGGATTGAAAGATGGACATATCGAAAACGAAATAGCAAACTTATAGAGTGGTCCATAAGATGAACTTCACAAATTTATCATTCATAAATGGCAAATTAACAATTTTCCTTCATGATTGAACATCTAGATTGGTTCAATTTCATGTTTTTTTTTGTTTCTTTCCACCAAATTTATTAGATCAAACCTTTGATGGATTACAATAATACTCAATAAGAATGGGTAGATTAAACATTGTTATGAGTTATAATGCATAAACATATTATTCCATGCCCAACTATTGCCCAATAAACACTTAAAAGACCAATTAATTATTTAATTATTTAAAATAATAATAATGAAATTTATAAGTTGCATATTTTGAGTTGTGAGGAGATTTTTTTTAAAATAATAATTATAGGAAAATGATTATAATGAAACCTATTGGATAATAACTTTTCTAAAACTTCATGATCATAGTGAAAATTTATCTATGTTTAAAATTTTAAAAAAATTTGATGTCAAAATATGTTAATAAGAGTCAACATGATTATTTTATAAAAAGACTATTAGTTCTTGTTTAATCCTTTTCACTTTTTCAGATGAAAGAATTTAAAAATCTTTTGCAACATTTTATTAAAAATATATATAGTTGCCTCAATATATCACATGTTTTTGTGTTAGTCATTTAAAAATAAATATGAACTTTTCAAATTGTGCATATTGTTAGATTTTTCAGTTTTTTAAAAAAATTTATCATAGTTTGAAATCATACCAAAATATGTTAATCACTAGGTTTTAATTTTTTGTATCATGAGCTATAATTTATTTTTATATGTTATGGACATTACACCCCATTTACATGTGTTAAAGGATTCTTGACATTTTGAAATTTTGAAACATACTTTAAACTTTTAAAATTTCATAGCTTTTAAATTGTGAGTTTATTGTAATGTGTGTATTAAGTTACTACCATCTTTGTTTTTGCACTATGACAATGTTTTTATTAAAAAAGTCCTTTATTTTAATCCTTTGAAAAATTGATTGCTTATGATGCAACTATTGTAAAATTCAAGATTCTTTGGTGATTCAATATTTTTCCAATCTTGATGCACCAAATGGATTTATGCATCTAGTAAAACCAATAGCATCAACACTTAATAACTAAAAGATGTGTTTGCATTCAAATGAAGGTGTTGAAATATTTCAATATTGTTGATTTGATCAAAACTATTTTTATGTGTTCATTGCAAAGTTTGAGTTAAATTTTTCATTTTTGCATGATATTTTAAAATGTTTATCTTTTACCAAATCTACTGTCAATTTAGTTATGCTCAAAGAGTTGGATTGGAATAAAGGGAAAACATGCATGTTCATGCAAATAAGTATAATTTCGAGGGATAAAAATTTGAGAAAAAGAAAAAAGAAATCAAAGACAAAATATTTTAAACAAACTTGCTCTTGATGTTGAAGAAATGCATACCCCATATTGCAATGCATATCATCTAAAACAAATACGAAACAAAGCTTTTGCAACAAAATGACATCAAGCTTAAGCCAATTAGAAGTTCTTTTAGCTTATGTGGATTTTATAGATTGACACTTAATCATAGAAATGAATCACATTGATTTCAATCTCACAAAACAATCAAATGTTAATAACAAAGAAAACCTCTATTGTTGTCCTGACCATATTGTTTATGCATTTGGAATCAATAAGCTATTAAATTGTGGTCACAAAATTATGCGAACCTTTTTGTAGAAAAATTCATCATAATTGTTGTCAAACATGTCTCTTGCCAACAATCTTTAATGTGTTATGAACATAGTAAAAGTAGTAGAATGTGGTGGTGGCTTATACAACTGAGACCCAAGCTCGGGATTGAAGCGAATGAACATGAGCACACATCTTTAATGCATATGACATGATAACAAACCTACAACAACCATCCAACACCAACATATTTGGTTTTTTCATGTGTTAATTAGTTTTCAGTCTTGACAATGTAAAGAAATACTTGCACGATTCACATTACAAAGTATAATGAATTTTTTATTTGACCCATCTCAATTGAAAACAAAAGTGTACAAAGAGTAAATTATACAAGGGGTGGGATTGAACAATGCTTGCTTGGATGACATTTTGGAGGGGTAAAAGTGGGGCCCAAGTTAATTATTATTTTTGTGACATGAACCACCCCTCTTTGGAATTCTGGTTTGCTATGTTCATGTGCTCATCATGAAGGAATTAGTAGTGATTTGAAAATGCTGGGTTGGATCATGGAGAATATGAAAAAACATGGCTTCTTTAAGTGTTGGCCTACATGTGCTGCAGTTTGTTTGTTTGCCAATTTGAGATCTACCAAACCATGGCTCCCCATCGCACACTCTTGGTACCATTGGAGAGCTCTGAATGAGTAGGCGTGCACTAAGATGGTTTTGTAATGTTTAGATCAATGTTTTGTGTGTAAGTGTCAATAGTTATACGCATACAACATGTAAATATTGTGTAAGTGTATATATCATATATCCTTAATGATTTTTAATTAAAGTCCATATTAATTAGTTGTGAGTGTATCCCAAACAATGTTTAAAAAATTAATAATAATTAATGGGTCACTTTAATTTATCCATCACAAAAAATCATGATACTTTTAATACTCCCCAAATAGAAGCATTTTTTTTCAACGTGATATTGCTTCCCTTTAGCCATTTATATACAATATAAGAGTAAACTTTTGGACAAAGGAGATGGGACAAATTGTGATGTTATTTCATGGAATATTTTGGATGCACATTCTTGCGTGCATTTTGCCCCACCTCATTGCTTGAGTAGAGTTTTCATTCATAACTTTGTTCATCACTATTTTTGGCTTGGGCTTTTACAAAGCTTGGGTACTTATTCTGACTCATATTAATTAGCTTAATTAGTTGTGGTGCATCCCAATGCAAAAATAAATAAATTATGGGAATTTTTTTTTTGCAATGGGCCATTTTGATTTACCCATCACCAAAAACATTTTGAAACTTTGCTTTATTAAACTTTGCCATATTAAACTCAAGAAATGGCCACTAAAGAGGCCTCACTCAGGAAGGTAAAGGGTCCCAGTGTAGGTGCTAGTTCACCCTGGCCAGCTTCATGAGCCCCAAAAACTCATTCAAGGTAGGTATATATATATGTATACCTGGTATTGAGACTGGTATAAAACTGGTACAAGTCAGGTATTGCCTCAGTTCCAAGGATCTTCTTTTGTAGCAAAATTTTACTACTTGGTGAAGAAAAAAAAGGGCCCAAAGTTGCCATATTTTTTTAAACCCAAAAAAAACAAGGGGTTTGGCACACAGTGGCCTTGTCCCATTTACATTAAAAAGTATCTTAAGGCAAAAAGAAAAATTATAGAAACTCAAATATTTCACCATGCAAAAGTATAATTTTCAAAAAATCCTCTAAAAGAAACCAAAATCCTTCAAGATATCATAACTCTATAACTAAATCTCAAGTTTCAACACAAGCCGAAATATATCATCTCTTCAAAAATCCTCATATAAAAATAGACCTATTACCTAGGGTTTGGAATCCCTTGAGCTACTATTTACTTTATAATGAATCTAAACACAATAATATCTTTGCCTACCAAGGCAAGGCCAACAAAGTTGAAATTGACCTATTTAGGGCACAATATTAGGCTCTTGGATGTTGCAAGGTTTCAAAAAGGATCTATCTTTTCTCTCTCTCTCTCTCTCTCTCTCTGTGCCAAAATTGGCTAAGTCCTCTTGTGAATGATCACCAGTCCACCTACCTCACAAAATTGAATGAAGAAAAGAAAAAACCCTACTCACTACTCAGCTTGGTACCAGACTTGTAGGGTTCTTGCTACCAGTGTTGATACTTGATACCAGGCACAAGCAGGCGTATATCATATACCACCAGACCGACACCCGTATGAAGTGTGAACCTGCCATCATCATCATCATCATCATCAGTGACTTTGTTTGGAAGGGACTTGGAAAATGTGTTCACCACTTTGTTTCGTTGGGTACATGAATTTTTCACTAAAAAGCTCCCCGCCCCCCCCACCCAAGTCTAGAGTCTTTTGAATATTGACACAAGCCAGAGCGAACGAACAAGCTTAGCTTCTCTTCTCTTCTCTTCTCTCTCATCATGACTCAGGTTGGGCATATTATAAAAAGGGCTTTGTGTTTTTTTTTTCCTGGTTGGATTTTTGTGTTTGTGAGTTTTGCTCCAGAGTGGTCAGAGCAACTAAGATAGTTATAATAGATGAGTGAGAGAGTGTATGTTAGTAAGTAGCTCATCAAGTTGTGAAGGCTGCTTGGAGGAGAAGCGCAATTCGTGCTGCTGCCCTGATATCATCAGAGCAAGAGTGTAGTAGTAGTAGTAGTAGTAGTGTTTGTTGTTGTTGTACAACTACACCGCAGCATTATTGTGAATCATGCATGATAATAATTAGAGTGTGTGCCAATAGTTTAAAAAGAGAAATTCTGTCAGTAAATGCAACAATTCACTCTAAAATGGACTACTACTACTACTACTACCCATCTGTGATGATCATCATCATTATATACGCCGTCATGCTCATGCGACTGACTCTGTGCACTTTGCTAGTACTCAATCGCAGCAGCCTCCTTGGAATTTCTTTCTTCTGCCCAGTTTCTGGCGATTTCGTGGGCTTTGCTCCCACGCCTTTGTATGAATAGCCGACCAATATACTGTACGATTCTGACTTGACGCCAAAGCAAGAGCTCTTCTCTATACGAGCGACATTATTATTATTATGAGCCTGGAATTTGTCATTGTGAGTAATGGGCACCCATGGTAAACTCTGGTTTGCAACTTAGGCTCTCCATGCCCCCTCCCCCCGTGCATGTCCCAGTCCCCGGAATTTTTTTAAAAATTTATTTATTTATTTATTTTTTTCAACTTTTTGTGGTTGAAAAATAATTGGTGAATTTTGGCCCAAAGAAAGAAATTTTTTAATGGAAATTATACAAGAACACACAGAGAATTTATCCAATTTTTTCTCCAAAACAAGAATTCACCGGGGTGGCAAAGAATTTGCCAAAACATTGCCCCTGACTTGTGAAGTACTACTCTTTTGCCTGTTGTCATCAAACATTGTTGAAGAAGATACAAGGCATGAATGAGGTGCACCTATCGGTGATGCCCCCACCCCCTAAACTTTTGGTTCAGGTAAGTTAGCATTTTCACGACACAAATACATTTTGTACTACATTTGTGTGTTGTACAAGCTGATAGATATGATTAGGGGTCAGCCAAAGCAGCTTGGTACATTCCTATGAAGACAGAGAAATATGTATTTTGGGGGAAAGCTCTGCAAGCTGCCAGAAATTTTTTTTTAAGAAGAAATAAAAAAGCAAGCAATGCAAAAGTAGTCCCAGACCAGTGTTTTTTTTTTTTCTAGTCGATTTCATGGCAATCATCCATAAGAAAGGTTTAGGGTTTAAGCAAACCTGACTATACAAAAAAATTTAATCATCCTTTTTATTATACTTGCGGCTACTTACTTGAATCAAATATAGATATGTAGTGATTTTCACATTTTTTTTTTTTCATTTTCCGACTTCTGGTGATTGAAACCCACACCACAAATCACTTGACTTTCACATTTTTCATTTTTAATAATTTCGCTTTTTTTGACAAAATTTTCACCAGTACAGGAAAAAAAAAAAAAAAAAAAAATTGAAAAAAACAAAAAAAAAAAAAAAAAAAAAAAAAAAGCTGTTGCAGACCAGGAAGAGACAGTTGTGATGACCATGAACTTAAGTTTGAGAGATCTTACTGCAGTAGAACAAAACACCATAGAAGCAAGCATACAGACTATGCAGGAGGAGGAAGACTCTCAAGGTTCTAACAGTTGTCCTAAGCCTGGTACTTTGGTCTGGGAAAAGGCCCTGACATTACAAGAGAGTTCAGAAGAACATCTAGCCTAGATAATAAAGTTATCGTCAGTAAAGTCACCCTGTCTTCACCCTGTCTTTGGGCCTCCTTCCACCCCCTATCCCCTCTTTCAGTGGTATCCACAATACATACATCACAGCATTCGTACACTTGATTTTCCCACATAAAACAAGTGCTCATAAGAGGCCATTGTAGACCAGTGTTGGCCTATTAGCTCTTCTTCTTCTTTTTTCCCTAATGGGTCGGGCAAGTTTCTTCTTTTTAATTTCTTATTTCTGGACCACATAGGGTATCAATATCAAAAAACTTCATTTTAGGATCCATCAATTTTCATTTTCATTTTCAAATTAATGCCCTCAATTATCAATTTATTTGGTTATCTTTTTAAGTAAAACAAACATCTCTTATGCATAAGGGGTTGATTCTCAAATACTCACCTTCAAAATTGCCATTTATATTGCCTAGGTAGTGTATTTTGTAAGGTTTTTTAATTTTGAATTTCTTTTTTTTTCCTGTTTTTTTTTTTTTTTTTTTTTTTTTTTTTTTTTTATTTTTTTTTTGTTTTTTTTTTTTTTTT